>Ga0316204_10000690_pt1 | contig 114901 bp, 101 predicted proteins | sample 6monrhotite_MG_2_FD_205661 | JGI IMG/M metagenome (GOLD analysis project Ga0316204, IMG submission 205661) | Microbial mat bacterial communities from mineral coupon in-situ incubated in ocean water Damariscotta River, Maine, United States -... | ecosystem: Environmental > Aquatic > Marine >...
CGCTTACAAAGGCGACCGTGATGTTCGCCGCCAGGCTACAGTTGTCAGCCTCGTCGGTCACTACAGTGATGTCCGCCGCTGGTACGTCACCGATACATTCCACCGTGATCCCCGAAGGGTCGCTAGCCGTGGGATCGGTCGTATCGTTGACCGTGATGTCTTGCGTGACGTTGATGCTGTTGCCTTCACCATCTGTAACACTGTAGGTCCTTGTTATAACGCCTGGGTTGCTGCCCACAAGCCCGCTGTCGCTTACAAAAGCAACTGTCGGTGTGCCACAATTATCGGCCTCATCGGTAACGACCGTGATGTCCGCCGCTGGTACGTCACCGATACATTCCACCGTGATCCCCGAAGGGTCGCTAGCAGTCGGGTCTTCATTGTCCACTGTTATTGTTGTAACTCCTGTAATGCTTAAAACAGGGTCACCGGCAGTACCTCCATATTCAACTACATACCCCTGTGCTTGATATGGTCCAGAGGTAGAAGTTGTATTTGGTAAATCATTCCAAGATCCGGGAGATGAAGTTACCGAATTGTCTGTAATGTGGGCATAGTCCTCGTTTCCTGATTGGTTAGGTTCTCCAGAATTCCAAAAAGCAAAAAAATCCGGTGCAGTAGTTGTACCTCCTGCAGTTCCAGACCAAAAAGGAGTTCCTGCACCTGCATTGGCAAGGCCTTCTGGACCCGTAACCCATCTCCAATCTCCTTCAGTCGCAGCGTCACTACCACCAATCCAGCCTACACCTAAAGCTTGTGAACCTGAAAAATCTGCTTCCGCTTGGGAAGTTAGGGTCGCTAAATACCCTTGTAAACCAAAATATGTTCTTAAAGCAGCAGCATCTCTTGCCGCTGTCCATGTGATGTTAGGACTGGAAATAAATTCATAATAGTGACTTGTGGGGGGTAAAAAGTTTGCACTACCCGGAGTAATTGAAAATTGTCTAGTTCCTGTTGGATTTACTGCACTGCTAGAATATTCAACAGCTAAAACAGCTGCTTCAAATTCCGCAAAAGTAGTGGGTCCTTGTAAGGTGAGTTCACCTTCGGTAGCATCCCATGTGGCCGTGATATTTGGATGTGTTCCAGTAAGTGTCAATAAATCTTCTCCATTTATATATCCTGAAGATATTTGGATATAAATGGCATCTGTAGTTGTATCGTCCGGATCAGTTAAACTAAATGTTTCTGCTATGGGAAGTGAAGTCCCTGGGCAATACGCCTGATCACCGGTTACTGTTAAAACCGGCGGTTGATCTGTTGTTGGAACAATTGATTCACTTAAATCATCTGTGGTTGCATTACTATCTGTTTGATCTGCTGTTACCGAAGTAATTGTATTTGTAATAGTTGAACCACTTGTACCTCCGTCCACACTAGCGGTAATATTTAAAGTGGCTGTATTTCCGTTATTCAAAGTACCAATAGTCCATACTCCAGTCCCAGAATTATACGAACCATCATCGCTTACATACGATACTCCAGCTGGTAAAATATCTGTTAGACTTACATTGGTTGCGTTTGTTGGTCCATTATTTACAACACTCAAGGTGTAAACAACATTGGATCCTTCTGAAGGTGTGCTATTATCAACAGTTTTTGAGACTGCCAAATCTGTTGGAGCAGCTGCCGTACAAACCTCAATTGAAAAGCTGTTTAACGTCCCTGTATCTCCATTAAAATCATCAAATATTATTAAAGTCCAGGTTCCACTTGGGTCTTCCCCATTAAAAGCGGAAAGGCTTCCTTCAGGGCTAAAAGTACCTGTAAACGGTGCTGTTCCAGCGGTTATTGCGGTTCCTGCGGCATCATCAAAAACCGTGTTTGTATAATTATCTCCACTACCTCCATTATCATCAGATAAATTCACGGTTGTACCTGCAGGACTTCTAAGGCTTATATCTAAATCTGAATCCCAAGTATGGGTAATGTTTATGGTAACATTGACATCGGTAATTGTTCCTGATGCCAAACCACTCACATTTGAATTCAAGGTTGTAAGGTCAAAAATTGTTGATCCTGGTGAAGAGGAAATTGAGCTACAGCTCGATGCGGTTCCTTGTACCAAGAAATTGTCAATTTCAAAAAACTCGCTGCCACCAGTATTGTACATGGTAATCCTGAAGTCTATCGTCCCTCCCGACAAACCAGTTACACTGTATGAAGATTGTATTGGATCAGATGGCGAAGTATCTCCAGAGGCATTTTCAATTTCTATGTAGGTTCCTCCGTCAATTCGATATTGAATTCTAAAAACATCTATTCCGAAGTCTAATCCTCCTCCAGAATTAGCATCGAGACTGAAAGATACATTGGTATAACCAGTGATTGTTATTGGGTTTGTAGTCCAGTATGCCGTAGTATTATCTGTATTCTGACCTCGTAAAACTTGAGATCCCCCGGATGTGCGGACATCCACATCTCCATCATTAGTGGACCACGTGGCCGTACTAGTGCCTGTTCCGGCCCCTGTTTGAGTACCGTTGGCATAACTTTCAAAATCTTCTGACCAAATTGTAGTCTGGCCAGAAACGGCAAAGGTTCCTAGAAAAAGAATAAATAGGATTAAACTTTTATTATTGAGGTTTTTCATGTACAAACACTAATTTGGAAATTGACGTATCATTTCCGCATCATCAAAATCTCAATAAAAATAGATTGCAAGCCCTTGGGTGCCCAAAAAATGTTGTCTAGACCTCCATTACGCTAGTGAAGACAGCAAATAATGGTGTATGCCTTTTCATTAATCCCCAAAAAATGTTAAAATTCGGGTATTTTATCGATAAGGGCTTTAAAACAGAAATCTGACAGAGGGTAGAAACCCAATTTTTCTGCTATTTTACTAGGTAAATTCATGAAGTAAATGGGGAGAAAATTATTCAAAAATGATAAACTCGGATCGTCTATTTAGCTGATGTTTTTCTTTGGAACAAGGAGTCCCATTTGCGCAGTCATTTACCAATCTAGTTTCTCCATAACCTTCTCCTTGAAGTCGATTTGGTGAAATTCCTTTAGAAATCATATACGATACTGTAGATTCAGCTCTTTTTTGTGATAACCAGAGGTTATATGCATCGTTACCTCTACTATCTGTATGGGAGTTTACTTTTATCTTTAAACTTGGATATTTCTCCATTGCCACGATTACTTTTTGAATTTCAATCTCGGCATCTGAACGAATATTGAACTTATTTAAATCAAAATAAATGGTACTTAATTGAAGTAATTTGGCCAAATCATCACCAAAGCCTCCTGTTACCACATCTCGTTCTAAATAAAAGTCTACGATCCTAGGTTTACCATAGGACTTGTTCAGGTATTCTTCTGCAGGTACGTAGCCATCTCTAGAAGCCCTAACAAAGTTTCCTTTTGCACAATCAAGTCCTAATACGTAGTTGCCCTTAGAATCGGTAATAGTGGAAGATACTTCATTGTTTTCTTCATCAATAATTTTAACCGTGGCTCCAACTAAGATTTCATTGGATATTCTATCTCGCACCGTACCGGTGACATCCTGCAAACAATCAAGAACCAAAGGTTCTGTTTCTTCAAATTGATATATATCATCTTCTCCTAAACCGCCCGTTCTATTGGAAGAAAAATAGCCTTCTTTAGACTCGTTTTTTAGGATAAATGCAAAATCATCATAGTTACTATTAACCGGTTTCCCTACATTAACGACTGGTTCTTCAAAATTCCCGAAAGCAATTTTTGTAGCAAAAACATCTAATCCCCCAAGACCTTGATGTCCATCAGAAGAAAAATAAAGTACTCCATCTTGAGTTATAAAAGGGAACGTTTCCCGTGAACTTGTGTTTATGTTCTTTCCTAAGTTAATAATTGGCCCATAAGTACCATCACCAATAATTTCCGTCATAAAAATATCTGATTCCCCAACAGTTCCCGGCATATCGGAAACAAAGTACAACCTCTTCTCATCTGGACTCAATACAGGATGCGCCACTGAATAGGAATCGTTATTAAATGGAAGTTCCAATACGTTAGTCCACTCTCCATCTACCAACTCAGCTTGGTAAATCTTTAATCGGATTACTCCGTTTTGATCTTTATACTTTTTACCATCCAAGAAATTGTTTCTTGTAAAGTACATGGTATATCCATCTTTAGTAACTGCAGAAGTTGACTCATGAAGCCTTGTGTTTACATCACCTTCCAATTTAACCACAATATTGTTAGAAATACTGTCTGCATTTACTTTATATAAGTCAAGAAAATCTTTCGAATTCCAGGTATGTCTGTAGCGTGCTAAATTTCCTGTATCTCTATCAGATGAAAAAATAAGGCCCTGCTCATAAAAGGATGCTGCAAAGTCCGAGTACTTACTATTATAGCCAAAAGGCTTAATATCATACCTTCCTGAATTTTCTTCTATTTTGGCAAGATAATCCTCGTCATAAAAATCATTATCATCACTTACAGAGGTCATTTCTTTAAACTTGGCCATCACTTTGGCAGATCCTTCATAATCTCCCAAGGTCTTTAAACTTTGGGCATATCTAAAGATGTAATCGGGCTCAGTTCCATCAGGAAATGCTTCTACTAATTTTTTGTAGACATTGGCTGCTTCTTCATACTTAGCATTAAAATAGTAGGAATTACCCAGACGCTTCAACAAATCTGAAGACACATAACCTTTATCCAGTACTTTTTTGTAGATATCTATTGCAGGGCTAAAAGAATATTCATCATATTGCTCATCTGCTTTTGCCTTTACTTTTGCCTGTTGTTTCTCATTCACCTTCTCTTGCGCCAAGGTATTGGTTACATATCCTGAAAAAACAATTATGAGTATAAGTATTCTTTTTAGCATTTTAAACTGTATTAAAAGAATCTAGGTGATACTGTTTTTTGAAATGCTTTTAGCAACTCTAGTCTTAAAAAGACTTCAAAAGAACCATCATTAAACTGGGCTCCTCCTAATTCCGTCGTTTCCCTATCATATGCCAGGCCAAGCATAATTTGATCTGTTACCTGAAATCCTGCCAGGGCACTTACCGCTGCATCTAACCTATATGCTGCGCCAAAACTGAATTTATCTGCAAAAAGAAAATTTGCAGAAATATCAACCTGCAATGGGGCCCCACCAACAGCCTTTGTCAACAAGGCTGGCTTAAATTTGAGGTCTGCATTCAAATCAAAAACGTAACCGGTTATTAGATAGAAATTTATACGTTCTGTAGCTAGAAAATTTACTGACTCTGGGTCGTTTGAACCACTATCAAAATACTCTGTTTCTAAAATACTTGGAGCAGAAACTCCCATATAGAATTTATCTGTATGGTAATATATTCCCAGCCCAAAATTTGGTGAAAACTGGTTATCAATATTATCTTGGTTCACTACTTCTTGGTCAAAATTCCGTAGGCCATTAAAGTCCAAGTTGAGCATATTCCCACCTGCTTTTAACCCAAATGAAAGCTTTGCATCTCTGGAAACATCTATGGTATAAGAAAGTACTGCGTCCAAATAGGTTTCTTGTACAACACCATCTCCAATATTATCATTTACTATGGAAACACCATAACCTAATCTACTATTACGAATAGGTGAATGAAGGTTTAGTGTAAAAGTTTCAGGTGCTCCATCCAAACCAACCCATTGGGAACGATACAATCCTGCAAAACTCAACTGTCCTCTTGATCCTGCATAGGCAGGGTTCACACTCAATGTATTAAACATATATTGTGTGTATTGGGCGTCTTGCTGGGCAACAAGACCCTGAAATATCATTCCAATAAATAAAAACGGAATTAAAAAATGCTTTTTAATCATTCTGTTTCAATATGTTACCTACTTATGTATATGTATTCGGAGTCTGTAAAACTTCCTTCATCCGTTTCGTAGTCAAATATATAAAAATATACTCCGGCCGGAAGATAATCGTTCGCACTCAAAGTTGATCTCCCTCTAGACCTCCCATCAAAGACATTGTTGACATTGTTGTAGTCTTTTCCTTCGTATACCGCGACACCCCATCTGTTAAAAATTCTAAGTGTACTTGTTTTAATATTTCTAACTCCTCTTATAAAAAGGAAATCATTTTTTAAATCTCCATTAGGAGTCAACATTTGGTTAACTAAAATACTTTCTAAAGACACTGTAACTGTAACTGTAGCAGTATCGCAGTTATCTAAATTAGCAGCCTCACAAATAGTATATTCAATAGTGTAAGTTCCTTCACGGGTTCCAGGAATTACACTTACAATTCCATCATCATTGATAATCAATTCACCTGTGGGGGTGGAAGTTAGAATCACATTTGATAGGGTGACCGATTCACCATTAAGGGTGTCGTTGGAAAGTACATCACTATCCAAAATAACTCCTCCTGAACTATTAGAGCTGTACGCATCATCCACAGCGTCAATCACATTCATGCCAGGACCAACTTCAACGGTAACAGTGCCCGTATCACAGTTGTCCACATCTGCAATCTCACAAATCGTGTATTCAATGGTGTAAGTTCCTTCAGGGGTTCCAGGTTCTAAGCTCACACTTCCATCATCATTGATGGTCAGTTCATCTGTGGGCGTGGAAGTCAGAATCACATCTGATAGGGTAACCGATTCTCCATCAAGGGTGTCGTTGGAAAGTACGTCACTATCCAAAATAACTCCTCCTGAACTATTAGAACTGTATGCATCATCCACAGCGTCGATAACATTCATGCCAGGACCAAATTCAACGGTAACAGTGCCCGTATCACAGTTGTCCACATCTGCAATCTCACAAATCGTGTATTCAATGGTGTAAGTTCCTTCAGGGGTGCCAGCTTCTACGCTCACACTTCCATCATCATTGACGGTCAGTTCATCTGTGGGCGTGGAAGTCAGAATCACATCTGATAAGGTAACCGATTCTCCATCAAGGGTGTCATTGGAAAGTACATCACTATCCAAAATAATCCCTCCAGAAGTATCAGAATTATATACATCATCCACTGCATCGATAATATTTAACATGTTGGGATCTAGGTAATCAGGTGTGCCGTCATCATTCGTATCATCGTTCGTTGGGTCGCCATCCCCATCTACGTCCTCATCTGGGGTGTCGATCCCGTCACCGTCATCATCAAAGTCGCGGTAGTTCACATCCTCCGTGCCGTCCGTATCGGGAAGGTCGTTAGCAGGATCGTCTATCTCATCGTTCACATCATAGCCATCATTGACATCACTGCCCTCGTAGCCATCGTCCAATCCATCATTGTCCGTGTCCGTTCCAGTGTATGTCTGGTCGGGGATGCCGTCAAAGTTGAAGTCATTACCCTCATTGTTGTCCGCCACCAAATCGTTGTCACTGTCATTGTCAAGGTAATCCGGAACTTCATCATCGCCATCCGTGTTCTCGGGGGTAAGACCGCCAAGGTAAGCAGAGTTCACCCCGTCGTTCGCGGCATAGGTCGCCTCGTCGTCAGCGTTGGGCGGAACATATCCGTTGGTGGGCTGCGCCTCTACATTGTCAGGGATACCGTCATCGTCACTGTCTATGTCCAAATGGTCAGGGCGACCATCACCATCACTGTCCAATGGATCTTCCCCATTATTAAGCCCTGGATCTTCGGTTGTATCAAGGATACCATCGTTGTCGTCATCTAAGTCGACACTGTCAGGTACGCCATCATCATCAGTGTCCACATCATCATTGGGATCTAGGTAATCAGGGGTGCCGTCTTCATCGGTATCGTCGTTCGTTGGGTCGCCATCTCCATCCACGTCCTCATCTGGGGTATCGATCCCGTCACCGTCATCATCAAAGTCACGGTAGTTCACATCCTCCGTGCCGTCCGTGTCGGGTAAATCGTTCGCAGGGTCATCTATCTCATCGTTCACATCATAGCCATCATTGACATCACTGCCCTCGTAGCCATCGTCCAATCCATCATTGTCCGTGTCCGTTCCAGTGTATGTCTGGTCAGGGATGCCGTCAAAGTTGAAGTCGTTCCCCTCGTTGTTGTCCGCAACAAGATCGTTGTCACTGTCATCGTCCAGATAGTCAGGTTCGTCAATACCATCGGTGTTCTCTGGCGTAAGTCCGCCGATATAGGCAGAGTTCACTCCGTCGTTCGCAGCATAGGTCGCCTCGTCGTCATCGTTCGGTGCTATATAGCCATTGGTCGGCTGCGCCTCAACATTGTCAGGGATACCATCATCGTCACTGTCTATGTCCAAATGGTCCGGACGTCCATCACCATCACTGTCCAATGAATCCGTCAACGGATCGTTGTCATTGTCAAGGTTCGGGTCTTCTGTCGTATCCAGGATACCATCGTTGTCGTCATCTAGGTCGACACTGTCAGGTACGCCGTCGCCATCCGTATCTGGATCTGGATTCATATCTGGGTCTAGGTAATCAGGTGTACCGTCATCGTCCGTATCGTCGTTCGTTGGGTCGCCATCTCCATCCACGTCCTCGTCTGGGGTGTCGATCCCGTCACCGTCATCATCAAAGTCCCTATAGTTGACATCCTCAGTGCCATCCGTGTCCGGAAGGTCGTTAGCAGGATCGTCTATCTCATCGTTCACATCATAGCCATCATTGACATCACTGCCCTCGTAGCCATCGTCCAATCCATCATTGTCCGTATCGTTGCCCGTGTATGTCTGGTCGGGGATGCCGTCAAAGTTGAAGTCGTTCCCCTCGTTGTTGTCCGCTACAAGATCGTTGTCACTGTCATCGTCCAGATAGTCAGGTTCGTCAGTACCATCGGTGTTCTCTGGCGTAAGTCCGCCGATATAGGCAGAGTTCACTCCATCGTTCGCAGCATAGGTCGCCTCGTCGTCATCGTTCGGTGCTATATAGTCATTGGTCGGCTGCGCCTCAACATTGTCAGGGATACCGTCATCGTCACTGTCTATGTCCAAATGGTCCGGACGTCCATCACCATCACTGTCCAATGGATCCGTCAACGGATCGTTGTCATTGTCAAGGTTCGGGTCTTCTGTCGTATCCAGGATACCATCGTTGTCGTCATCTAGGTCGACACTGTCAGGTACGCCGTCGCCATCCGTATCTGGATCTGGATTCATATCTGGGTCTAGGTAATCAGGTGTACCGTCATCGTCCGTATCGTCGTTCGTTGGGTCGCCATCTCCATCCACGTCCTCGTCTGGGGTGTCGATCCCGTCACCGTCATCATCAAAGTCCCTATAGTTGACATCCTCAGTGCCATCCGTGTCCGGAAGGTCGTTAGCAGGATCGTCTATCTCATCGTTCACATCATAGCCATCATTGACATCACTGCCCTCGTAGCCATCGTCCAATCCATCATTGTCCGTATCGTTGCCCGTGTATGTCTGGTCGGGGATGCCGTCAAAGTTGAAGTCGTTCCCCTCGTTGTTGTCCGCTACAAGATCGTTGTCACTGTCATCGTCAAGGTAATCAGGCTCGTCCACTCCATCAGTGTTCTCAGAATCAAGGCCTTCATCTCCACTACCTTCATAAGCATTGTCAAGACCATCTTTATCATTATCTTCTCCTGTAGGAGGAACATAACCTACAGTAGGCTGCGCCTCTATATTGTCAGGTAAACCATCATCGTCACTGTCAATATCTCTAAAATTGGGAAGTGAATCATGATCACTATTAATAGGCGTAATACCCTCACCGGCACCAGGGTGAGACTCATAATGATCATCTAATCCGTTACCATCACTATCGACACCGCAAGGTGCTTGGAAATAATCTGTTGTTTGTGCTTCCACATTGTCGATAATGCCATCATCGTCACTATCTATGTCTCTAAAATCTGGGTGATGGTCAGAATCTGTGTCTATTGGTATTAATCCACCACAGCTTCCAGGGGTTTCTTCATACGCATCATCAAGCCCGTTATGGTCCTTATCCTTGCCAGATGGTGGAATATAACCCTGTGTACTTTGTGCTTCAATATTGTCAATGATTCCATCATCATCAGAATCAATATCCAAATAATCTGGAATCTTATCCCCATCTGTATCTATAGGTGTTAATCCGTCACAACTTCCAGGGGTTTCTTCATAGACATCATCCAATCCATTACGGTCTTTGTCTTTTCCTGAGGGTGATATGTATCCATAAGTTGTCTGTGCTTCTACATTATCAAGAATCCCATCATCATCGGAATCTATATCTAAATAATCCGGAATGCCGTCACCATCCGTATCCGTTGGATAAGTCCAATAGCAATCATCCCCATCTACATTCTGATCTTCAATGGTATTAATTATTCCATCCCCATCAATATCGATATCCTTGTTATCTGGAATACCATCTCCATCAGTATCAGTAAAAATGACTGGCTCTGAAATAGTTAGAGCATCAGGTGCTTTATCAAATGAGGTAACGGTTAGATAAACAGCAAATCCTGATATTAAAAAAAGACTGTATGAAACCTTTTTCTTAAAATCTAAGAAAGTATTTTTTTCCATAAATGACAGTTTTGGTCAACTAATCACCATGGCTTGTAGTTCTCGTAAGTGTAAGAAAATGGGGTTTTCTTATTTAAAAAAGTGGTTATTTGTGTTCTCTACGCTCCAAATAATCTCAAGCGCATAATTAATGCATTTAAAGCTTATCACCTATTTTTATCGATAAAAGGCTTATTCCTCATCATTATTTACCACTTATATTAATACGTAAGGTTTTCATAAAAAGATTACAGCGTAATAAAAAACAAAAAACTTAAGTGCACGAAAAGTACTTCACTTTTTATTTTTAAAGGCAATATTTCTGCTTTTTTTGTCCCAATTGTATTAACAATTATTTATAAATCTTGTAATTAAATATAACAGGGATATTTACATTATTTTTGCCGAAATTTTCGCTGATGGATTTTGATAAAGAGATAGCAAGACGAAGAACTTTTGGCATTATTTCTCACCCAGATGCCGGTAAAACAACTCTAACAGAAAAACTGTTGCTTTTTGGTGGTGCTATTCAAGAAGCCGGAGCAGTAAAGAACAATAAAATCAAAAAAACTGCTACTAGTGATTTTATGGAAATTGAACGCCAGAGAGGGATTTCTGTAGCTACATCAGTTTTGGCTTTTATTTATAATGATAAAAAAATCAATATTCTAGATACTCCTGGGCACAAAGATTTTGCCGAGGATACTTTTAGAACTTTAACCGCGGTTGATAGTGTTATTGTAGTTATCGATGTTGCAAAAGGTGTTGAGGAACAGACTGAGAAATTGGTCAAAGTCTGCAGAATGCGCAATATCCCAATGATCGTTTTTATCAATAAATTGGATAGAGAAGGTAAGGATGCCTTTGACCTTTTGGATGAAGTTGAACAAAAACTAGGCTTGTCCGTTACCCCTCTAAGTTTTCCTATTGGAATGGGGTATGACTTTAAGGGAATATATAATATCTACGAAAAAAACATCAATCTTTTTAGCGGGAACAGTAAGAAGAACATTGAAGAAACCATTGCCTTTACCGATATTGAAAATCCTGAACTAGATGACATTATTGGAGATTCGGCAGCACATGAACTTAGGGACAACTTAGAATTGGTCAGTGGGGTTTATCCTGAATTTGATAAAGACTCCTATTTAAAAGGACAGCAACAACCTGTCTTTTTTGGTTCGGCATTGAACAACTTTGGTGTACGAGAACTACTAGACTGTTTTGTTGAAATTGCACCTCCGCCAAGACCTAAAATGGCAGAAGAACGTTTGGTAGAGGCAAATGAAAAGGATTTTTCAGGTTTTGTATTTAAAATACATGCCAATATGGATCCCAAACACCGAGATCGTTTGGCATTCATAAAGATTGTGTCTGGTACTTTTGAGCGCAATAAGCCGTACCTGCATGTGAGACATAATAAAAATTTGAAGTTTTCCAGTCCAAATGCGTTTTTCGCAGAAAAGAAAGAAATCGTTGATATTTCTTATCCAGGTGACATTGTGGGATTGCATGACACTGGTAATTTTAAGATTGGTGATACGCTGACCAGCGGTGAAAAATTAAGTTATAAAGGTATTCCGAGCTTTTCTCCCGAGCATTTCAGGTATATTAACAACGCTGACCCTATGAAGTCCAAACAGCTGTACAAAGGCATTGATCAACTTATGGATGAAGGTGTTGCCCAGTTATTTACTTTGGAATTGAATGGTCGTAAAGTTATTGGTACGGTTGGTGCGCTTCAGTATGAAGTCATTCAGTATCGATTGGAGCATGAATATGGCGCCAAATGCACCTACGAAAACTTTCCAGTGCACAAGGCTTGTTGGGTAGAAGCAGATGATGCGTCCAACGATGAATTTAAAGAGTTTAAAAGAGTGAAGCAGAAGTTTTTAGCTATTGATAAACGTGGACAATTGGTTTTTTTAGCTGACTCGCAATTCTCATTACAGATGACGCAACAAAAATACCCTTCGGTTAAGCTTCATTTTACCTCAGAATTTGACTAATACTTAAAGATTCTGAAGATGTTTACTAGGTATCCAAGTTTATGTATTCTGGATAGATCAGTCTTTTTTTGTACTTTATAAGCACATAACCAATAAATACTTTTTTATGACAACTGATTCTATAAATAAACCACCAGTTTGGTTCTGGGTGGTCAGTGTTATTGCTTTACTGTGGAATCTTATGGGTGTAAGCGCATACTTGGCCGATGCCTATACCAGTATTGAACAATTGGAACAAATGAGCCAAGAAATAAGAGAACTTTATGAGGGTAGACCTGCTTGGGCAACTGCCGGTTTTGCGATAGCTGTTTTTGCTGGTGCCATTGGGTCAATCTCGTTATTGCTTCGTAAGAAATGGGCCAGACCTTTACTCATTTTATCTGTTTTGGGATCTATCGTCTTGAATATTCACACCTTTTTTCTGAGCAATGCCTTAGAGGTTATGGGTGCTAACATAGTGATTATGCCAATTGTTGTTATTGTTTTTGGCATTTACCTTATCTTCTTTGCCAAAAAGGGCATTCAAAAAGGGTGGCTTAGTTAGCCCGAAAAATACGTAGCAATAAAAAACCGACTATTGTCGGTTTTTTATTGTTCTTATGCTTCCCCAGTGGGTCCGAAATTTAGTGGAATTGAAGGCTGTTCATAATCCTTAATGGTACCGTGTGCTTTTTCAAACCTGGTCACATTATCATTTAATGCCTTCAAGAATTTTTTGGCATGTTGCGGTGTTAACACAATCCTACTTTTCACCTTAGCCTTGGGGGCACCAGGCATCATACTAATAAAATCTACAACAAATTCAGATACTGAATGGTTGATGATTGCCAAATTGGAATAGATCCCTTCAGCGGTTTTTTCATCCAATTCAATATTGATCTGTTTTTGGTTTTGATTTTTCTCAGCCATTGTATTTTATGTATTAAAAAAGAAAACCCTGACGATATCGCCAGGGTTTGTTTATTAGAATTTGAATTCCTCTTTTCGAGCCATGATTTCATCGTATTCCTCTTTTGAGCCTACAATGATGCTATCATAATCCCTCATACCGGTACCGGCAGGAATTTTATGTCCAACAATAACATTTTCCTTCAAGCCTTCCAAGGTATCAACTTTACCGCTTACAGCAGCCTCGTTCAATACTTTAGTAGTCTCTTGGAATGATGCTGCAGAGATAAATGATTTTGTCTGCAACGAAGCACGTGTTATACCTTGCAAGATTGGAGTTGCTGTAGCTGCTACGGCATCTCTAGCACTAACAAGAGCTTTATCTGTTCTTCGCAATACTGAATTTTCATCTCTTAACGCGCGAGCAGATATAATCTGTCCTGCTTTAAGGTTCTCAGAATCTCCAGGTTCTTCAACAACCTTCATCCCAAAAATCTCATCATTCTCACGGATAAAGTCATCTTTATGAACCAATTGATTCTCCAAGAAAGTTGTATCCCCTGAATCTTCAATACGTACTTTACGCATCATTTGTCTAACGACAACTTCAAAATGCTTGTCATTAATTTTTACACCCTGTAAACGGTAAACCTCTTGTACTTCGTTTACCAAATACTGTTGTACTGCTGATGGTCCTTTGATTGCCAAAATATCTTCTGGAGTAATAGATCCATCGGATAAAGGCATACCTGCACGAACGTAATCGTTCTCTTGCACCAAAATCTGGTTTGAAAGTTTAACCAAGTATTTCTTGATTTCGCCCAATTTTGATTCAATAATAATCTCACGATTACCACGCTTGATCTTACCAAATGAAACTACACCATCAATCTCGGAAACAACCGCTGGGTTAGAAGGGTTACGTGCTTCAAAAAGCTCTGTTACCCTAGGTAGACCTCCTGTAATATCCCCTGCTTTTGCAGATTTACGTGGAATCTTAACCAAGATTTTCCCTTCTTTGATTTTATCACCATCATCCACCATTATATGTGAACCAACTGGTAGGTTGTAAGAACGTAAAGTCTCTCCCTTACCATCTTTAATCAATAAGGTTGGAATCAGTTTCTTGTTTCTTGATTCAGAAATTACTTTCTCTTGGAAACCAGTCTGCTCATCAATCTCAACCTGGTATGTAACTCCTTGCTCAATATTTTCATAGGCAATCTGACCAGGGAATTCAGAAACAATTACACCGTTATATGGATCCCATTGACAAATTACAGTTCCTTTCTTGATTTTATCTCCGTTCTTAACGAACAATTGAGAACCGTAAGGAATATTATTTGTACTTAAGGTGATTCCGGTTGTAGCATCAACAACTTTGATTTCAGAAGTCCTAGAGATAACAATATTGGCCTTTTCGCCATCACCGTTTTCTCCAACAACTGTTCTTAAATCTTCGATTTCTGCAACACCATCAAACTTCACTTCTAACTTGTTATCCTCAGAAATGTTACCCGCAATACCACCTACGTGGAATGTACGTAGGGTCAACTGTGTACCTGGTTCACCAATAGACTGTGCTGCAACAACACCAACAGCTTCACCTCTTTGAACCATTTTATTGGTTGCAAGGTTTCTACCGTAGCACTTACCGCAAATTCCTTTTGGAGCCTCGCAGGTTAACGCAGAACGTACTTCGACCCTTTCAATTGGAGCTGCTTCGACCTTCTTCATATCAGCTTCAGAAATTACTTGGCCAGCGGTCAATAACAATTCCTCATTCAATGGATTGTATACATCGTGCAGTGATACTCTTCCAAGAATTCTTTCTCCTAGAGTTTCTACGACTTCTTCGTTCTTCTTCAAAGCTTTGACCTCAATTCCTCTTAACGTACCACAATCTTCAATATTGATGATTACATCTTGAGAAACATCTACCAAACGTCTCGTCAAATATCCTGCATCCGCAGTTTTTAAAGCGGTATCTGCAAGACCTTTACGCGCACCGTGAGTTGAGATAAAGTATTCCAAAATAGACAATCCTTCCTTAAAGTTGGAAAGAATAGGGTTTTCAATAATCTCTCCCCCTCCTGCAGTGGATTTTTTAGGCTTGGCCATCAAACCACGCATACCGGTCAATTGACGAATTTGCTCTTTAGAACCCCTTGCACCGGAATCCAACATCATGTATACAGAGTTGAATCCTTGTTGGTCCTCACGAATTCGCTTCATGGCCAATTCGGTCAACATAGCATTTGTAGAAGTCCAAACATCGATAACTTGGTTATATCTTTCATTATTAGTGATAAGACCCATGTTATAGTTCGCCATAATTCCATCAACTTGCCCATTGGCTTCGTTGATCATTTCATGCTTCTCTGGCGGAATGATAATATCACCTAAACTGAAGGATAGCCCTCCTTTAAAGGCAAAATCATATCCCATTGACTTTATCTTATCCAAAAATGCAGCAGTAGCAGGTACATCTGTAACTCCAAGAATATCACCAATGATATTTCTAAGCGATTTTTTGTTCAATACTTCATTGATATATCCTGCTTCTTCTGGAACAACTGTGTTGAACAACACCCTACCAACTGTTGTAGCTATGATTTGGCTTACAAGCTCACCTTCTTCATTAAAATCTTTAGCTCTAACCTTGATTCCTGCATTCAAATCAACTTTTCCTTCATTAAAGGCAATCTCAACTTCCTCTGCAGAGTAGAATGTTAATCCCTCTCCTTGGATTGGAACCTCTTTGGTTGATTTTCTTTCTTTGGTCATGTAATAAAGACCCAATACCATATCCTGTGAAGGAACGGTAATTGGAGAACCATTGGCAGGATTCAAGATATTTTGAGATGCCAACATCAATAGTTGAGCTTCTAAAATAGCTTCTGGGCCCAACGGCAAGTGAACTGCCATCTGGTCACCATCAAAATCCGCATTAAATGCTGTACATGCCAATGGGTGTAAACGAATAGCCTTCCCTTCTATAAGTTTTGGCTGGAACGCTTGTATACCCAATCTGTGCAATGTAGGGGCACGGTTCAATAGTACTGGATGTCCTTTAAGAACATTTTCAAGGATATCCCAAACTACAGGTTCCTTTTTATCTATAATTTTCTTTGCAGATTTTACAGTCTTTACAATTCCTCTTTCAATCAGTTTTCTGATTACAAAAGGTTTGTAAAGTTCAGCAGCCATATCTTTTGGAAGACCGCATTCGTATAGGTGCATTTCTGGACCAACAACAATTACGGAACGGGCAGAATAATCCACACGTTTACCCAAAAGGTTCTGACGGAAACGACCTTGCTTCCCTTTCAATGAATCTGAAAGTGATTTTAAAGGTCTGTTTGATTCTGTTTTTACCGCTGAAGCTTTTCTTGTATTATCAAAAAGAGAATCGACCGCTTCTTGAAGCATACGCTTCTCATTTCTCAAGATTACCTCAGGAGCTTTTATTTCCATCAATCGCTTTAAACGATTATTACGGATAATCACCCTACGGTATAGATCATTTAAATCTGAAGTAGCAAAACGACCACCATCTAATGGTACCAATGGACGTAATTCTGGTGGAATAACCGGAACTACTTTCATGATCATCCACTCAGGTCTGTTTTCTCTATTTTCTTGAGACTCGCGCAACGCTTCAACAACCTGAAGTCTCTTTAAAGCTTCTGTTTTACGTTGTTTTGAAGTCTCTGTATTTGCTTTATGTCTTAGACTGTATGAAAGTTCTTCCAAGTCAATTCTAGACAATAAATCAATTAGACACTCCGCACCCATTTTGGCCACAAACTTGTTAGGGTCTGTATCTTCCAAGTACTGGTTTTCAGCAGGAATGGATTCCAAAATATTAAGGTATTCCTCTTCGGTCAAGAAATCCATTTTGTTGATTTCTTCACCTTCAGGGCCTTTAGCAATACCTGGCTGGATTACAACATATCTTTCGTAATAGATAATCATATCCAACTTCTTGGAAGGTAATCCCAATAAGTATCCTATTTTATTTGGAAGTGAACGGAAATACCAGATATGTGCTACAGGAACCACAAGATTAATGTGCCCAACACGATCTCTACGTACTTTTTTCTCTGTTACTTCAACACCACAACGGTCACAAACAATTCCACGGTAACGGATACGCTTATATTTACCACAAGCACATTCATAATCCTTTACAGGACCAAATATACGCTCACAGAACAGCCCATCACGTTCAGGTTTGTGCGTTCTATAGTTAATAGTTTCAGGTTTTAAAACCTCTCCGCGGGACTCAGCCAAGATTGACTCTGGAGAAGCCAGTCCTATGGAAATTTTATCAAACCTTTTTGGTGCGTTATTATCTTTTATTCTAGCCATAACAATATGGAGATGATATAATTAAAAATGCTTTTCTATAGTATTCTACTCTTCCAGTCTGATATCCAAACCTAATCCCTTAAGTTCGTGCATCAATACGTTGAAAGATTCTGGCAACCCAGGTTCTGGCATGGTTTCACCTTTAACGATGGATTCATACGTTTTTGCTCTTCCGATAACATCATCCGATTTAACCGTCAATATTTCTCGTAGTGTAGCTGAAGCTCCATAAGCCTCAAGTGCCCAAACCTCCATTTCACCAAAACGCTGACCACCAAACTGGGCTTTACCACCCAATGGTTGTTGTGTAATCAACGAATATGGACCAATAGACCTGGCGTGCATCTTGTCGTCTACCATATGTCCTAATTTCAACATATAGATAACACCTACCGTAGCTGCTTGATCAAAACGTTTTCCAGTTCCACCGTCATAAAGGTATGTATGTCCAAATCTTGGTACACCAGCCTCATCGGTTAGTGCATTGATTTGATCTAGTGTAGCTCCATCAAAAATTGGGGTTCCGTACTTTCTTCCCAATTTAAGACCAGCCCAACCTAACACCGTCTCATAAATCTGACCAATGTTCATCCTAGAAGGTACTCCTAATGGATTCAATACGATATCCACCGGCGTTCCATCTTCCAAGAAAGGCATATCTTCTTGACGAACAATACGTGCAACGATACCTTTGTTACCGTGACGCCCTGCCATCTTATCACCAACCTTTAGTTTACGCTTTTTAGCAATGTAAACCTTGGCCAATTTCATTATACCTGCTGGTAGTTCATCACCTACTGAAATAGTAAACTTGTCCCTTCTAAGGTTTCCTTGAATGTCATTCAATTTAATCTTATAGTTGTGCAACAAATCTGCTACTTGCTCATTGGTCTTATCGTCTGTTGTCCAGCTTCCACCCACCAAATGAGCAAAATCATCAACAGCGTTCAACATTTTGATGGTGTATTTCTTTCCTTTTGGAAGTACTTCTTCACCAAGATCGTTCATTACACCTTGCGAAGTTTTTCCATTGATCAACCCAAACAGTTTTTCAATAAGAACATCTTTCAATTGTTCAAACTTCACTTCGTAATCCATCTCTAACCTAGAGATTGCCTCTTTATCTTCTGAACGTTTTCTCTTATCCTTAATAGAACGTGAGAATAATTTCTTATCGATAACGACACCTCTTAAAGATGGTGATGCTTTTAATGAAGCATCTTTTACGTCTCCTGCTTTATCACCAAAAATAGCACGCAACAGTTTTTCTTCTGGAGTTGGATCAGATTCACCTTTTGGTGTAATCTTACCAATCAAAATATCGCCAGGTTTAACTTCCGCACCTATTCTGATCATCCCGTGCTCATCCAAATCTTTGGTAGCTTCTTCAGAAACGTTAGGAATATCATTGGTAAGCTCTTCAGCTCCTAATTTGGTATCTCTTACTTCTAAGGCATACTCATCAATATGGATAGAGGTAAAGATATCTTCACGCACTACTTTCTCCGATATTACGATTGCATCCTCAAAGTTGTATCCTTTCCAAGGCATAAATGCCACTTTCAGGTTTCTACCAAGTGCCAATTCACCTTTTTCAGTTGCATAACCTTCACAAAGCACTTCTCCCTTTTTAACCTTATCACCTTTTTTAACAATTGGTTTTAGGTTAATACTTGTTCCTTGGTTCGTTTTTCTAAACTTAACCAAGTTGTAAGTTCTGGAGTCTTCCTCAAAGCTTACTAATCGCTCGTCTTCAGACCTGCTATATTTAATTGTTACTTTCTGAGCATCTACATATTCTATAACCCCGTCTCCTTCTGCATTAATCAATACTCTAGAATCAGTGGCCACTTGTCTTTCTAAACCTGTACCTACAATTGGAGATTGTGGTTTTAACAATGGAACTGCCTGACGCATCATGTTTGACCCCATCAAAGCCCTGTTCGCATCATCATGTTCCAAGAATGGAATCAAAGATGCAGATATAGAAGCAATTTGATTTGGTGCAACATCTGTATAGTTAACTTCACCTGGATCAACTACAGGGAAATCACCTTCTTCACGGGCAATAACCTTATCATCCAGAATTTTTCCTTTCTCATCCATTGGGATGTTAGCTTGGGAAATTTTCATTCCTTCTTCCTCTTCAGCGCTCAAATAGGTAAATTCCTTGGTATCAACAACGCCATTTTCAACCTTGCGGTATGGAGTTTCCAAGAAGCCCATTGGGTTTACTTTTGCAAATACTGAAAGTGAAGAAATCAAACCAATGTTCGGTCCTTCTGGTGTTTCAATAGGACATAATCTTCCGTAGTGCGTATAGTGAACGTCACGTACCTCAAATCCTGCTCTTTCTCTTGAAAGTCCACCAGGTCCTAGTGCTGATAATCTTCTTTTGTGCGTGATCTCTGCCAATGGATTTGTTTGATCCATGAACTGAGACAACTGGTTTGTTCCAAAGAATGAATTGATCACGGAAGACAAAGTCTTTGCATTAATCAAATCTATAGGAGTAAACACCTCGTTATCACGAACGTTCATACGCTCACGAATAGTACGAGCCATACGTGCCAAACCAACACCAAACTGAGATGATAGTTGCTCGCCCACAGTTCTTACACGACGGTTAGACAAGTGATCAATATCATCAATCTCTGCTTTTGAGTTAATTAACTCAATCAAATATTTGATGATAGTAATGATATCTTCCTTGGTCAAGACTTGTTTGTCCATTCCAATATCCAACTGTAATTTTTTATTCATTCTATAACGACCAACCTCACCTAAGTTGTATCGTTGATCAGAGAAGAACAACTTATCTATAATACCACGAGCTGTTTCCTCATCTGGCGGCTCAGCATTACGCAATTGTCTATAGATATGCTCCACCGCTTCTTTCTCAGAATTGGTAGGGTCTTTCTGCAATGTATTATGAATAATTGCATAGTCTGACTGTGCATTGTTCTCTTTATGAAGCAAAATCGTTTTTACGTCTGCCTCTATAATTTCATTAATATGGTCTTTTTCAAGAATGGTATCACGATCTAGAATAATCTCGTTTCTTTCAATAGAAACCACTTCACCTGTATCTTCATCCACAAAATCCTCATGCCAAGTATTCAATACTCTTGCAGCCAATTTGCGTCCCAATACTTTTTTAAGACCTGCATTAGAAACTTTCACCTCTTCAGAAAGGTCAAAGATTTCCAAAATATCTTTATCTCTTTCAAAACCGATTGCACGGAAAAGCGTAGTAACCGGTAATTTTTTCTTTCTATCAATGTAAGCGTACATAACCCCATTGATATCCGTAGCAAATTCAATCCAAGAACCTTTGAAAGGAATTACTCTTGCAGAATATAGCTTTGTACCATTTGCATGAAAAGATTGTCCAAAGAAAACCCCTGGAGATCTATGCAACTGTGAAACCACAACACGCTCAGCACCATTGATAACAAAGGTTCCACTAGGAGTCATGTATGGAATTGTACCCAAATACACATCTTGAACTATCGTTTCAAAATCTTCGTGCTCTGGATCGGTACAATATAATTTTAGGCGTGCCTTTAAGGGAACGCTATAAGTAAGTCCACGTTCTATACATTCTTGTATGGAATATCTTGGTGGATCTATAAAATAATCAAGAAACTCAAGTACAAACTGGTTTCTAGTGTCTGTAATTGGAAAATTTTCCATGAAGGTATTGTAGAGCCCTTCATTTCCTCTTTCATCAGATTTTGTTTCAAGTTGAAAAAAGTCTTGAAAAGATTTAATCTGAATGTCCAAGAAATCCGGGTATTCCGGTATGTTCTTAGCGGATGCAAAATTTACTCTTTCAGTATTGTTTGTGAACATCTATGGACAAATTTTGATAGTGAATTCTCTAAAGGGTAACGTGTATCATCACACGCTGCTATAAAAACAGGCTAAGGTCTAACCATTATTATGGAAAGACCTTAACCAATATTTGTATGGTAAAAGCTACTATTTAAGCTCAACTTCTGCTCCTGCTTCTTCCAATGATTTTTTGATACCTTCCGCCTCATCTTTGGCAACACCTTCTTTAACAGCTTTTGGTGCACTGTCAACGATGTCTTTAGCATCTTTCAATCCAAGACCAGTTAATTCCTTAACTAGTTTTACTACTGCCAATTTAGAACCACCAGCAGCTGTAAGGATTACATCAAATTCTGATTTTTCCTCAGCAGCCTCAGCTTCACCACCACCGGCACCGCCAGCAGCAACAGCTACTGCAGCAGCAGCAGGCTCAATACCATATTCTTCTTTTAAAATGTCGGCCAACTCATTTACCTCTTTTACTGTAAGGTTTACCAACTGTTCTGCAAAATCTTTTAAATCTGCCATTTTTCTATCGTTTAATCAAATTTTTAAAAATATACTTAGTTTATTGTGCGCGAATTATTTTTCAGATAATGTTTTAAGGATACCGGCCAATTTACCGCCACCAGATTTAAGACCAGAAATAACATTCTTGGCTGGTGATTGTAACAATCCGATAATTTCCCCAATAACCTCTTCTTTAGACTTGATGTTTACAAGCGAATCAAGGTTTTCATCACCTATGTAGATAGCTTCTGCTATAAAAGCTCCTTTAAGTAATGGTTTATCTGATTTTTTTCTGAAATTTTTGATAAGTTTTGCCGGAGCATTTCCTGTTTCGGATAACATCAAAGATGTATTTCCCTTTAAAACATCAGGAAGTTCTCCAAACTCCTTATCAGAAGCTTCCATTGCTTTTGCAAGCAAGGTGTTCTTAATAACTGCAAGTTTAATATTAGCCTTAAAACATGCCCTTCTTAAATTTGAAGTGGCAACGGCATCCAATCCTGAAATATCCGCTAAATAAATATTAGCGGTATCAGCTAACTGTGCAGTCAAATCTTCTATTACGGTTGCTTTTTCTTCTCTTGTCATAGTTAAAATATTGACTACCAGTTATGAAACTGCTTTTGGATCTAATTGAACACTAGGACTCATTGTACTGGACAAATAGATGCTCTTCATATAAACACCTTTTGCAGCAGCTGGTCTCATTTTTACCAAAGTATCCAACAATTCTTTGGCATTACCAGCAATCTTATCTGCAGAGAAAGATGTTTTTCCAATTGCAGCGTGTACTATTCCAGTCTTGTCCACTTTAAAATCAATCTTACCGGCCTTAACCTCAGATACTGCTTTTGCAACATCCATAGTTACTGTACCTGTCTTTGGATTGGGCATTAAACCTCTAGGTCCTAAAACCCTACCTAATGGCCCTAATTTTCCCATAACGCTTGGCATAGTGATGATAACATCAACATCTGTCCAACCGCCTTTTATTTTATCCAAATATTCATCTAACCCTACAAAATCAGCACCGGCTGCTGTAGCCTCTGCTTCCTTATCTGGGGTCACCAATGCTAAAACTTTTACGTCTTTACCTGTACCGTGAGGTAAGGTAACAACACCACGAACCATTTGATTTGCTTTTCTTGGATCTACACCCAAACGAATCGCAAGGTCAATGGAAGCGTCAAATTTTACATTAGTTATTTCTTTTACTAAAGCAGATGCCTCATCCAAAGAATACAATTTATTCTTATCTATTTTGGAATGGGCCTCCTTTTGCTTTTTTGTCAATCTTGCCATTATAAATTGCTTTAAGATTTTAAAAAGGTCTTTTGCCTGCTACTTTTAAACCCATGGATCTAGCAGTACCTGCAACCATACTCATTGCAGACTCTACTGTAAAAGCATTCAAATCGACCATTTTGTCTTCAGCGATTTGCTTTACTTGATCCCAGGATACAGAACCATTTTTAACTCTGTTAGGTTCGCCAGATCCTTTTTTAATCTTAGCTGCTTCCATCAATTGAACTGCCGCTGGTGGTGTCTTTACAACAAACTCGAAAGATTTGTCTTTGTAAACGGTGATCACAACAGGTAATACTTTACCCGGTTTGTCCTGTGTACGAGCATTAAACTGCTTACAGAACTCCATGATGTTAACACCTGCAGCACCTAAGGCGGGTCCAACCGGTGGCGACGGATTCGCAGCACCTCCCCTAACTTGTAATTTAACTACCTTATCTACTTCTTTTGCCATTGTTTTTAATTAAATTGAAAGTGTGTCAATTGGAAGCAACACAACTTTATATGTAACAGCTCTATTTATTTTTCAGTTTTCAGCTATCTGATATCAGACTTCTGATTATACTTTTTCTACTTGCATATAGCTCAATTCCAATGGTGTTTTTCTTCCGAAAATTTTCACCATGACTTCAAGTTTACGCTTCTCTTCATTGATTTTCTCCACAGTTCCATTGAAACCGTTGAAAGGACCATCAATAACCTTTATTGTTTCACCAAGCACAAAAGGAATAGCAACGTTATCTGTATTAACAGCTAGCTCATCCACTTTTCCTAACATTCGGTTGACTTCTGATTTCCTTAAAGGAACTGGGTCACCGCCCTTGGTTTCACCCAAGAAACCAATCACGTTTGTTATAGAGCGAATGATATGTATCATTTCTCCTCCCAAATTGGCTTTTATCATTATATATCCTGGAAAGTAAACTTTTTCTTTATTGATTTTCTTTCCGTTACGGATTTGCACTACTTTTTCAGTTGGAACAAGAACATCTTCTAGGTAATCACCGAAACCATTACGCTCCACTTCACTTTCGATATAGCCTTTGATCTTATTCTCTTGGCCACTCACCGCTCTCACTACATACCACTTTTTCTCCAGAACCTCAGACATACTCAACTATCCTATTACGTTATCAAAATACAATCTAATCAACTTACTGAACAGGGAATCTACCCCCCATGTGGCCAATGCAAACAAAATTGAAAAAACAGCAACTATAATCATCAAACTAGAGGCTTTCTCCCTATCTAACCAAGTAACGTTACTCTTTAACTCCTCGAATGATTCCTTAATGTAAGTGAACATATTCTAATTGTATTTTTCTAGCACGGGCGGAGAGGCTCGAACTCCCGACACCTGGTTTTGGAGACCAGTGCTCTACCAACTGAGCTACGCCCGTAAAATATGGCGTCTTACTGTCTCAAATCTCAGAGACGAACTACACCCGCTTCTATTTACATCGAAAGGTATCCGTCAAATGACGGACACCCTTTAACGTAAACTATGATTATATAATAATTTTAATCTAAAATCTTAGTAACCTGACCGGCACCTACTGTTCTACCACCTTCACGGATAGCGAAACGTAGACCTACACTTAGCGCAATTGGCTGAATCAGCTCTACTGTAATAGTTAAGTTATCTCCAGGCATAACCATTTCAACTCCACTTGGAAGTGCAATGTTACCTGTTACATCCGTAGTTCTAACATAGAACTGAGGACGGTAGTTGTTATGGAAAGGAGTGTGACGACCACCTTCTTCTTTCTTAAGGATATAAACCTCAGCTTCAAATTTAGCATGTGGCTTAACAGAACCTGGCTTGCAGATTACCATTCCACGGCTAATTTGAGATTTTTCAATACCTCTTAACAAGATACCTACGTTATCTCCAGCTTCACCTCTATCCAATATTTTACGGAACATCTCAACACCAGTGATAGTAGAAGCCAATTTCTCAGCACCCATACCAATAATATCAACAGAATCTCCAGTATTAGCGATACCTGTTTCAATACGTCCTGTAGCAACAGTACCACGACCTGTAATTGTGAATACATCTTCAACTGGCATCAAGAAATCTTTTTCAACATCTCTTTTTGGCAACTCGATCCACTCATCAACAGCTTTCATCAATTCCATTACAGTATCAACCCATTTCTGCTCGCCGTTAAGTGCTCCTAAGGCAGATCCTGCGATTACTGGCCCATTATCACCATCATATTCGTAGAAAGAAAGTAATTCTCTTACTTCCATTTCAACTAATTCAATAAGCTCCTCATCATCAACCATATCCACTTTATTCATGAATACAACGATTCTTGGAATACCAACTTGACGACCTAAAAGGATGTGCTCACGAGTTTGTGGCATAGGACCATCTGTAGCAGCAACCACCAATATAGCACCGTCCATTTGAGCGGCACCGGTAACCATGTTTTTCACGTAATCCGCGTGACCAGGACAGTCAACATGAGCATAATGACGATTTGCAGTTGAATATTCAACATGCGATGTGTTAATGGTAATACCTCTTTCTTTTTCTTCAGGAGCGTTATCGATAGAATCGAAACTTCTCATTTCAGAAAGACCCGCATTAGCCAATACTGTAGTAATAGCCGCAGTTAATGTTGTTTTACCGTGATCTACATGTCCAATAGTGCCAATATTTAAGTGCGGTTTGGAACGATCAAAAGTTTCCTTTGCCATTTTAAATAATTTTAATCTTAGTTTATATTAGTGTACAAATCGTTTTGAGCCAATGACGGGAATTGAACCCGTGACCTCTTCCTTACCAAGGAAACGCTCTACCCCTGAGCTACACCGGCGTAAAGTGTTGAAACAACTACTTTAAAATAGTCCTCCCATTAATTGGAAGAGATTCTTGTCTTCACAAGAATGACTTTAGAGCGGGAGACCGGGTTCGAACCGGCGACATTCAGCTTGGAAGGCTGACGCTCTACCAACTGAGCTACTCCCGCATTTTTTTTGGTTTAACCCAAAAGTTTTCAATATTTCAAAAAAACTACCCAATTCCAGTTGTTCCGCTAACAACTTTTGTGGGGAGAGCAGGATTCGAACCTGCGAAGACGTAGTCAGCAGATTTACAGTCTGCCCTCGTTGGCCGCTTGAGTATCTCCCCTTCCTTTATTTTCAATAACTTACGAGCCGATGGAGGGACTCGAACCCACGACCTGCTGATTACAAATCAGCTGCTCTAGCCAGCTGAGCTACATCGGCTTTTTATAGCCTTTTTTCCATAAAAAAAGCCCGCTATTTCTAACGGACTGCAAATGTATATATTTATTTATTTAATCAAAATAAAATCGCAAAAATTTTATTCAAGCTTTTGCTCTTAATTTTTCTTTCTTTTTCACCAATTTTCTTTCAAGGGAATTACAAGCAGAATCCACTGCTTCCTCAAATGATTTGCATTGTTTTTTTACAATGAGCTTATCTCTAGGCACCAATAACTTAATCTCTACTATCTTATTTTCTTTTGCACTTGTGTTTTCAACTTTTAAATACACGTCAGAACCGATGACCTTATCATAAAAAACTTCTAGCTTATCCATTCTTTTTTGAATAAAATCTATAAGCTTGGCGTCCGCAATAAAATTTACCGATTGTGCATTTACTTTCATAAGATGTAGTTTTTAGGGCTACCAAATATGGTAGCTAGGTTAAACGATACAAGAAATATGCTACTCCTTGTTTCTAGGATGGGCCTTTAGGTGAACCTTTTTTAATTCAGCTATACTGTTATGCGTATATACCTGTGTAGACGCTAAACTTGAATGACCCAATAATTCTTTAACAGAATTTAAATCCGCTCCCCTATTAAGTAAGTGTGTTGCAAAAGTATGTCTTAAAATATGTGGACTCTTTTTTACCTTTGGGGATACCAAACTAAAATACCTATTTATAGTGCGATAAACAAGTGTTTCATAAATTTTAAGACCGCTTTTTGTTAAAAACAGATATGAACTATCTGCTATTTTTTCTAGTTTGGACCGGAGCAATACATATTCTTGCAGCATAGAAATCGTGGATGGCAAGAGAGGGAGAATACGCTCTTTATTTCTTTTTCCCAATACTTTCAATGTACTATTTGAATCATTGATGTCCTTTAATTGAAGACCCACTAATTCCGCTCTACGAATACCAGTGGTATATAACAGCTCTACAATGAGTTTATCACGCACTCCTTCAAAATCATTATCAAAAGGTATTTCTGATAATATTTTTTCCATTTCTTTTTCCGAAAACGGCACTTCTATTTTCTTATTGGTTTTTAGGGCTTTATGTTTAACTAAAGGTGAAACACTTATTTGATTGATCTTTTGCAAAAACCTGTAGTAAGCCCGCAATGAGGATATCTTTCTATTTATAGTTCTATTGCTGACCTCTTTATTGGACATAAAAACAATCCAACTTCTTACAATTGTATAGCTTACCTCAGCAATAGATGTGAGGTTATATTCAACTGAACAGAATTCAGAAAATTCGGTTACATCCTTTTCATAAGCTTTTATAGTATGGCGGGAATAGTTTTTCTCCAGCTGTAAATATGATATAAAGGGTTCTATAGGCATTATCCAAAGTTACCCAAATCTATAATATGGGGTTACTACCAAAAAAATCCCGTTCCAATTAAATTGGAACGGGATTTATAAATATCTTGGTTAAGAACCTTAAATTTCTTCTTGGTCTCTTAGTCCTTGTATATATTCAGCTTTTTGAATTTCAGCTCTTCGTTTTACTGAAGGTTTGGTAAACTGCTGCCTTTTTCTCAACTGGCGCATAGTGCCCGTCTTATCAAACTTACGCTTGAAACGCTTTAAAGCCCTATCGATGTTTTCTCCTTCTTTTACTGGTATTATTAACATTGGCTACAACCTCCTCTCTTTAAAATGATAACCCGTATTAAACGGGGGTGCAAATATACAAATGAAATTTATCTATAAAAGTATTATTGCAAAATATTTTTTTCTTATTGACTTGGCGGTCGATATTCTTTCTTATCAATGACGATCTTGGCCACAATCTCTCTTAAGATTTCTGAAGTTCCGCCTCCAATTGGACCTAACCTGCTATCTCTTAGCAAACGAGCCATGGGGTAATCCTCTATGTATCCGTAGCCTCCTAAAAACTGTAAGCAATTGTAGATTACCTCATCTGCCATCTGGGTTGACTTGAGTTTAGATATGGTGGCTTCACGAACCACATACTCTCCTTTATCCATATTGGACACTACTGCATAGTTGTATTGCTTGCACAAATCCATATCTGCATGCAGATCAACAAAACGATGGCGTAAGGCTTGATATTGGTTTATGGGTTTACCAAATGTTTCACGTTCAGACATATATTGAATTGCATAATCCAATGCCCACTCAGCTCTTGCATGGGCGTTAATTCCCATAATCAGGCGTTCCAATGAAAAAGCTTCCATAATAAAGCCAAATCCTTTTCCTTCTTCACCCATTAAATTTGAGGCCGGTACTTCCACATTGTCAAAAGCAAGTTCTGCAGTATCAGAAGCTCTCCAACCTAACTTATTGAGCTTGTTTGCAGAAACGCCAGGACTATCCAAATCAACAATAAAGATGCTGATACCTTTATTGCCTGCTTTTGCATCCGTCTTTGCCGCTAAAACAATGTAATCACCATAAACCCCATTGGTAATAAAGGTCTTTGATCCATTTATTATGTAGGAATCACCTTTACGTGTGGCAGTGGTTCGCATACCGGCTACATCGCTACCTCCAAAAGGCTCGGTTACCCCTAGACATCCTATTTTATCTCCAAGTACGCTAGGAATCAAATACGCCTTCTTTTGTGCCTCGTTCCCATTTTTATTTAAATGGGTCATTGCCAAATAAACATGTGCCCAAATAGCTGCGGCAAAACCTCCAGAATTTATCTTTTGCAGTTCTTCAAGTAAGATTACCGTATAGAAAAGGTCGAGACCCAGTCCTTCTTCAGTTTCAGGTGTTGCTAGGCCAAAGTAGCCCATATCCCCAAATTTTTTCCAAATAAAGCGGTCTATTGTACCCGTTGTTTCCCATTTTTCTATGTGTGGGACTACATCTTTTTGTAAAAAATCTTTAAGACTTTCTCTAAAAAGTTGATGTTCTTCTGTGAAGTACATGCTGTTCATGGCTATTTTTATTAAAGCGACAAATATAGCGTTATTCTATCTAGTTTTTTAGATGGAAAACCTTCAATAGTTGTCAATTCGTCAAAGGAATTAATTCTTCCGTTAAGCTCCCTGTACGCCACAATTTTGTTGGCGATAGTATACGATATGTAGACTAGTTCCGAGATTTCAGAGGCGCTTGAAGTATTGATGTTGATTTTTGATATTTTGGGTGATTTAATCACAGTAAAATTATTAAATACTCGTTGCACCACATTAGGTTCTAATCCATAAACATCGTACAATTGCTCATCAACCAAAAACCCTCCCAATCTATCTCTAAACTTTATAATACGTTCCGAAAGTTTATCTCCTATTCCTCTAATAGTTTTCAAATCTCCCGCAGTAGCCAGATTTAAATCTTTGACCTTGTCAACTTTCTTTTCTTTGGACATGATATTCGAATCACTCCGAGTATATCTTGGTTTATTCTTTTGAGTCCATTCAGGGAAAACAAAGTATGGCGAAATAGTATTTAAAAGTGAATCTGAAACTTTGGTGACCTTTTTAAAATCTTCCGCAGAGTTCACAAATTTTTTCTGCTTTCTAAATGCAAACAATCTATCCAACTCTTTAGGAGACATGCCCAAAGTATATCCTTTATAATCTGTAATATAATTTGGGTTGAAAGGGAAAATTCTTATTGAGTCTTTTTGCAATGCTAGCGTTTTAAGACTATCCATTTTGGATTCAGCCAACACATTTACTGCAACCTTTGGTGATTTGCTAGAGGTATTTGCCTTCACATAAAAATATACTCCTTGTAAGACTATAACAATAAGGAGCAAAAAGAAAATCCCACTTCGTTCTTGTTTATTGAACTTAAAGTGGGACTTCATATATTTAAAAGATATTTTTATTTGGATGCTTTTATCGCATCCATGTAGCGAGCAAGTTGTTTTTTCACAACTGGGAACAAGAAGTACAATCCAACCATATTTGGGAATACCATGGCGAATATCATAGCATCTGAAAAAGCCCAGATAGAGTCCATGCTAGCTGCAGCGCCTATGATAACGAAAATGCAAAAAAGGAATTTATAGGTCAAATCCATTTTTTTACCTCTTCCAAAAAGAAATTTCCAAGATTGAAGACCATAATAAGACCATGAAATCATAGTTGACACTGCAAATAGAACCACAGCAATGGTCAAAAAGACATTGGAATATGGTATATATTCTGCAAATGCTTTGGAAGTGATACCTGCACCTTCATACGGCATACCATCGATCATTACGATACCAGATCCATCACCACCATAGTCAAAAACACCTCCAAAGTTGAAAATTATTATTACTAAAGCCGTCATGGTACAAATTACAACGGTATCAATAAAAGGTTCCAACAAGGCAACCAAGCCTTCGGATGCTGAATATTTGGTCTTCACTGCTGAGTGGGCGATAGAAGCAGAACCTGCACCAGCTTCGTTTGAAAATGCAGCACGTCTAAATCCAACTAATAACACTCCTATTACACTTCCTACACCTATTGCAGTAGGGTTAAATGCCTCAGTTATTATTAAAGAGATGGCATCATCAATTAAGCTAAAGTTTCCAAAAATGATGTACAAACAGGCTAATATGTATAGTACTGCCATAAACGGAACAACTTTCTCCGTTACTGAAGCTATCCTTTTAATTCCGCCTATTATAATAACACCTACTAAGATTGCTAAAATCAACCCTATTACAGCTCCAGCACTGGTACTTTCCAATCCCATTAATTCCTTTACAACAATAGTAGCCTGATTGGATTGTGCAGCATTTCCACCACCAAAAGATCCTCCGATACAAAATATTGCAAACAAAACAGCGGCAAATTTACCAAGTGTTTTAAATCCACGCTCTTTAAGTCCTTTACTTATATAGTACATGGGGCCACCATATACGGTACCATCTGGTCCAACATCTCTATATTGAACTCCTAAAGTACATTCCACAAACTTTGTTGACATTCCCAACAAACCACAGATAATCATCCAAAAAGTAGCTCCAGGCCCCCCTAAGGCAATTGCTAAGGCAACACCTGCAATATTTCCATTTCCTACAGTACCGGAAACCGCAGTAGCCAGTGCTTGAAAATGACTTACTTCCCCTTCATGACTCTCATCTCTAATTGTATCCGGTAAATCTCCATCTACTATATTGACCTCTGCTTTTTCAACTCCATGACCTTCTTCACCTTCCAATTCATCATATTTACCTCAAACGACATTTATAGCTGTCCAAAAATGTCTAACATTTGGGAATCCAAAATAAAGTGTAAAAAACAAAGCACTACCTACCAATAGAATCAATACAAATGGCGTCCCCATAATTTCAAAGAAAATTACAGTATTGAAGAAGTCAGAAACGGGAGCAAATGCTTGATCTATTCTTTTATCTAAGCCAATTTCTGCTGTTTCTTGTGCAAAGGAAAATACTGGAATCAACATTGAGATAATCGCAAGAAGTCTATACTTCATAATATGTTATTTGGTTATGTTAATTTGATGTAAAAGGGGCAATATCCTAAAAAAATTCAACGGAATCAAATTTAAAAGTTATAAAACTAACCGATTTGAAACATTTGGTTGAGCTTCCTAATTTGTTCCGGCCGGCCCAAAACTATTACTTTGCCCTTGGGTTGTAGCACTAAATCCGCCTCTGGGTTAATAATGTAATTCCCGTCAGGTTCAATATAACCTATAATCGTACAACCAGTTTTCCTGCGTAAATCTAAATCACGTAGCGAATTACAGTCTATTTGATCGGTAAAGTCCTCAATTTCCACTTCCTCTAAATTTGTGGTATGTTCACCCTCCATGGAGAGTTTGTCCATAAAAGTTATCAAATCTGGCATTACAACCAGTGAGGCCATATGGTCTCCTCCTATTTTATCTGGCATAATCACCTTATTGGCACCTGCCAACCGCAATTTTGCCTGCGAGGTAATTTGTGATGCCCTGCTTATTATAAAAAGATTCTTGTTTAATTGACGGGCGGAAAGCACAATGAACAGGTTTGTAGCGTCATCTGGCAAAGCAGTAATAAGGTATTGTGCCCGTTCAATTCCCGCGGCATAAAGAATCTCATCTTCATTGGCGTCCCCTTCTACAAAAAGAGCATCATCCTCATGGTGTTCTACCACTTCCTTGTCCCTTTCAATTACGACAAAAGGCATCTTGTACTCTTTTAGTCTTTCCGCAGCTTGCATTCCATTTCTTCCATATCCGCAAACAACAACATGATTGGATAAATTATCTATTTTCTTTTTCACTTTTTTCTTTTTTAATATCTGAAGCGAATTTCTTCCTAATAAATATTCCGTAATTACCGATAAGGCAAAACCAAAAATGAAAACACTTGTTACGATTAAAAATACAGTAAAAATCTTTGCATCTGGATCTAGAGGCCTTACCTCAGAAAACCCAACTGTGGTCACCGTAATAATGGTCATGTAAATGGCCTCTACCCAGGTAAAGTCTGAAATGAACTTATACCCTACTACTCCAAACAGTAATACAAACAACATCAAAGAAAATGCCCATACTATTTTAGAACGTAATAATCTTATCATAGTTAGAGGTCAAATACTGAGGTTCTCTTAGTGTAAACTAAATCTTTGATTCGTAGCCAAAATGCCATAAAAAGGTAAAGGGCAAAACCAAAGCCCAAAGTTGCAAACGTTAAATATATGAAGGTAGTTCGCACTACTCTGGCTCTAATTCCCAAACGTTCAGCAATGCGCCTACAGACCTCAAAGCCCCTTTTTTGAAAATAATAGAGTGTATTGTAAAACAAACTCATATTTAAAAATATGTATTTCTGTTCAATAAATGTCCTCCCAAACTACACTGCAAGCATTTATTTTTTGAACAATAGTTGTTGTATAGCTGAATTTTAGCTTGGCTTTGCAAGGCATTTTTAGTTTTGGAGCCTAGGTTTTTAAAACCAGTGACTATTGAATTTTCTTCTTTTTTTATTTGTGAAATCAACGAAATTAAATCTTCGTTCCAATCCTTTCCCAAATGTTTAGCGTAACAAAACTTAATGGGAATAATAGTATTGATTATCAACAAATCTATAAAACTATTGGAAAGTTTCTTTTTACTTTTTTTAGAAACTTTTCCAAAAGTAAAATGATTGTCCCAATAAGAACTTGCCTCTGTTTCAAAAATTGCATAAATATCTTCAAGCTTGTCCATTTCCATTAATGCTGCAAACAAATTTTCGTGCCTTCCGTATAAATTGGCCAATTGTGATAAGCGAACCGTAGGAAAATTTGACGGTCGTAAACCAAAGAATTCAGGTTTTCCAATAGCAGGTGATAATTGAAACTTTTTGGAAAGATACTTGTATTCCTTTTTTAATTGTAGGTAGTATACATCCCTGCAATCCTCATTTTCTAATAATCCAAAATAACCAAACAACAGACTTTCTAATTGATTTAAAGAATTTCTTGTTTTACGGACAATTGGAAAATTAAGTAGTCTTGCTCTTTCCAAAAAGAAAGCACCATTTACTTTAGAACCAAAATTCTTCATCAACAGAGCAAAAAGAACACTCTCCCAATCATTCTTTGATGTCTTGAGAAGCTCAAAGATTAAACTAGACTTTTGTTCCAAACGCTCAATATAAAGTCGGTCCAGCCAATTTTCAAGTAAAAAATCATCAACCGTCTTAAAATCCTTTTCGCAATTAATAAAGGATGATTTAGGGTTATTAAATAGATTTTGATAGTTATTTAGAAGTTCTAAAGGAACATAATCTTTTAATTCTAATGTTGGAATTTTGGAGCCATCTTTTCTGAAAATCTCCACGTCATCTTCCCAAACCACATGAAGTATTACATTGTTGTAGTTTGAATCGGTCTCGTGATGATGTGCATACCAATCAGATGATTTAAGATGTATCTCTATGTTGCCAGCCCATCTTTGTCCATCAATCTCAACCACGGCATTGAAAAAATCAGGACCAGAAAACCGGTTCAGAGTTCCAGAATTCTCGATTTTTACGGATAGATGGGTAGAGGTAACAAGTTGTTTTCTTTGGAGCTTATTATGCTTCCAAATAAAATGAAGTAGGTCTTCTCGCATGATTTGGGCAAAGTTTATGATACCAAATTAACATTGTGTAAAAGTGGGGCCTTCTTCAACAAATCAATTCAAAATCATCATTCACAATTTGAAAAGTAGCCGTTGTGAATGAAATTTACAAGAGAAATATTTTTTTTGTAGTTTGGTCCTTCCTCATACAAACATTGTTGCATTTCTTCACTACAATCTCTTTTCTAATGAGATGCAATTAATGTTCAGCTTTAAAAAGTGTGCTATACAGTAGCATATTGTTTCAACCCAAAATGAAATAGTAATTAAAGCGGAGCAATGAATTTCCCAGTCATTCATTACATTAAAAAAATATTCTTTTTACTCTTCCTCTATTCTCTAACTTCTTGTAATCCTTCAGAAATAATTGCACAATCAGCATTGAAGGAAGTGTATTTTCCAAAGGGTGTAAATACGGCCTCAAGAACTATTTCCTTTCAAAACAAACAAATATTTAAGCTAAGCGACATTGGCGTTTATGCCAGTAACGAATTTCATGGAGCACGCCTAAATGCTTTTGAAAAACTGAATGACAGCACCGTCTCCATATCAATCAATCCTGAAAATGAACCCATTAACAATAGTGCGTATTACTCCTTTTTGATATGGTCAAAGGACAAAAAAGAAATTTACCTCAAGTTTGAGTATCCATCCAAGTATAAGCATAGGTACGTACCAAAGATAAAAAGGATAGACCGTGGTTGGGAGCAACTAAAAAATGAAGATATCGTAAAAGAGGGAAATGGAGCAACAATAAGATTGGATATAGGCAAAACACCAATTTTGATATCTGCCCAAGAATTATCGACATCAACAGATACAGAAAAATGGATTAACTCACTGATAGCTGGAAAGGAAGAATATGTAAGGTTATTATCAGCAGGGAAATCTAAATTTTTTAGGGACATCCCTGTTCTGGACATCTACAAAGGCACAAAGCATAAAAAACCAATAGTAGTTTTAATGACACGCCAACATCCACCAGAAGTTACAGGTTTTTTTGCATACCAGTTCTTTTTGGAGACGGTACTGAACGGATCGGAACTATCTGATGTTTTTTTGGAGAACTATAGAGTATTGGCATTCCCCATAGTAAATCCCGATGGAGTCGATTTGGGGAACTGGAGACATAATGGCGGGGGCATTGACCTTAACAGAGACTGGTCTACATATAATCAACCAGAAATCAGAAATGTGGCAACTTTTATAACCAACGCCCATAACGAAAGTGGTGGTGAAATTACGCTGGGATTGGATTTTCACTCCACATATAAAGATGTGTTTTATACAAACAAAACGAGAACAAAAACGACAATGCCAAATTTTATCCCGAATTGGTTCAATGCTTTGGAGAACAACATACCGGGTTATATTGTTAATGAGAAAAGTAGTGACAGCAGGACACCAAACTCCAAAGGCTGGTTTCTTTACGGCCATAATGCTGTAGGTATTACTTATGAAATTGGAGACGCTACTCCAAGAGAGCAAATAGAACTCGTAGGAAAAGTTTCTGCTAAAGAAATGATGCGGATTTTAATGGAGCGAATAGAATAACCAATCTGTATTTATCTAATAACAATTCCCACTAAATTAAACAAACCCATGACCCCTAAATCTAACCAAAACCTACTCTATGATTATGCTAATCAAAAAATTATCTCCACTTGTACTGATATTACTATCAGCCGGTATATATGCACAAAAAACAATTTCTGGCACTATATCAGATGATTTTGACACCTTGCCCGGTGCAAGCATTGTTATAAAAGGTACCACTAAGGGTGCTATCTCAGATTTTGATGGTAAATATTCCATTGAAGTCCCAAATAATGAGGCGATACTGGTCTTCAGTTTTTTAGGCTACGTTGATAAAGAAGTGGTTATTGGGGATAAAATCTTGCTAAATATTAAGCTAGAGGAAGACGCCCAAGTTCTTGATGAAGTGGTAGTGAATGCTTTAGGTATAGAAGTGGACAAAAAAACGCTCGGAACTACTGTTTCTAGAGTTAAAGCTGAGGACCTGGCTACGTCTGGAGAGGTCAATATCATAAACGCTCTGCAGGCAAAAGCATCTGGTGTGCGGGTAGCACGATCTAATGGCGATCCCGGTGCCGGTGCAACCATTCAAATTCGCGGAGCCAATACCATTTCTGGAAGTACCCAGCCATTGATTATTCTGGATGGAGTTCCCATAAGTAATGATAATCTAAATGGTAGCAGGAATCCAGATAGCGGAACTTCACAACAATCCAGATTAAATGATATCAACGAAGATGATATTGAATCAATAGATATTTTAAAAGGAGCATCGGCAGCCGCAATTTGGGGTTCACAAGCAGCCAATGGTGTTTTAGTAATCACTACCAAAAGAGGGAGGAATACTGGTAAACTAAACATCAGCTACAAGACAAGTGTCTACGTGGATAAGATAGCCAATTTACATCCATTACAGACCACCTATGGACAAGGCAATGATGGAGTTTATGGTAATGATCTTGAGAACAATGCCTCATGGGGAGATAGAATATCATCAAGACCAAACGCCCAAGATGAATTCTATACTAAAGAAGAAGAAGGTTTTTTTACCGATCAGGGGGGCCGGGAATGGCTGCTCATAAAGTCTAAAAATTCTAGGCAAACTTTTATAAAGAGTAACATGGATAAAGTCTTTCAAGAAGCCTTTTCTCAAAGACATAATTTGAGCATCAATAACGCCAATGAAAATGGGAGGTATCGTTTTAGCTTGGCTATATTAGACCAGCAAGGTGTTATAAGGGAAAGTGATTACAAAAGAATCAATTTAGGGTTTAGCGGGAAATACGTTTTTAACGATAAACTAAGTGTTCGTTCTAAAGTAAGGTATACCAATACAAAATCTATCAGAATACAACAAAATTCCAATACTGCTGGATTGTTGCTAGGCCTATTGAGAGGGGCTCCTGATTTTGATATTTCCGGATATAGTGGCACTTACACAGATGAGGATGGAATCCAAAATTTGAATAGACATCGTTCCTATAGAAATTCAATTGGTGCTTCCACCAACCCTGGCTACAACAACCCACTTTGGACCCTTTACAGACAAAAAAGCCCAAATATTGTCGATAGATTAATCACCTCTGCCGACTTTGATTACAAATACAATAAATGGCTACGGTTTAAATTAAGAGGAAGTTATGATGTTTATTTTGATGAGCGGAGGTATTTCTTTCCAGTTCACACGGCTGGAAGGGGCACGGGCAGGTTTAATCTGGATAACATCAACAACAGAATCCTGAATTTTGATTTCATTGCAAGAACCAAAACACTAAAAATTAATAAAAGCATAAATGGGAACCTTTTGGTTGGCTATAACTTTAATGACAGAAACAGAAAATCCGTTTACAATGAAGGTGCAAATTTTCTGGTAGATACAGATGCGCAGGTTTTTTCAAATTCTACAGAAATTGAAACTCCGCGACATTTTATAACACAAAGGCGCAAGTTCAGGATTTACTATACTGCTGGAATAGCGATTAAAAAACAACTCTTTCTAAATACTTCAGGTGCAATGGAAAGAGCTTCTACCATCAACGGCGCATTTTTTTATCCCTCAGTTGATGCTTCTTGGTTATTCACAAATCTTAAGGCACTTGAGAATAGTTTATTATTGACTTCTGGGAAATTAAGGTTGGGCGTAGGTCAAGTAGGTGTTGAGCCTAGAGCACACAGAGCCCAAACAACTTATGAAACACCAACTTATTCCGATTATTCAGACCCGTTACAGCTCGAAGATTTTGGAGGTGGGTACAGATTCAATAACAACCTGGGCAATTCAAATCTTAAACCTGAGATTAAGACAGAATATGAAGCAGGTTTAGACCTGAAATTCTTTGATAACAGATTGTCCTTAAACGGAACATATTATTACAATACAGTAAAAGACATTCTTATATCTCTCCCAAAATCCCCTAGTACAGGAACCGATAATTTTTATGCAAATGGAGCGAGTCTGGAGAACAGAGGTATTGAATTGGATTTCAATTATGATATTATCAAAAATAATAAAGGGCTAAAAGCATCATTGTACGGAAATTTCAATAACAACAGAAATAAAGTACTATCCATACTAGGCTCCAATTCCATAGCGCTTACAAACAATTCCATCAGCTCCAGGGCCATTGTTGGGTATCCGATGGGAACGTTATGGGGTTCAAAGGCCATGAGAAATGCCGATGGATCTTTTGATTTGGACGAAAACGGATTTCCCCAATTAGCACCAGAACAAGGAGTATTGGGAGATCCTAATCCAGAATGGAGAGGTGGTCTTGGATTACGTATTAAATACAGAAGCTTTTCTTTCAATACCTTATTTGAACATTCACAAGGAGGAGTATTTGCTGAACGAACGCGTTTTATCCTTAGAAATTTTGGGACCCATAAAGATGTTGGTCATACCGTAGTACCCACTACGGAGTTATTGGACAGAGCAGGAAATTTATATCCTATTGGAATCCCTGTGCGCGGAAACATAAGAGATTTTGGAGGAGGCCCAGTACTCCTGAACGAATCTTACTATACCACAATAGGTGGTGGTTTCGGTTCTTCCGTTATAAATGAATTTGCAATTAACCCAGATGCAACGTGGACACGCTTAAGTGAACTTTCCTTTGGTTATGTTTTAAATTCTGAACGGTTCAGGCTAAAGACCAAACTAGCTTCCATTTCCTTTACCCTTACCGGTAGGAACCTATATCTATGGACAGATATTTTGGGGGTTGATCCCCAAACCAATCAAACGGGAGTTGACAATGGTTTTGGTATAGACTATTTCACCAATCCCGCATCCAAAACTTATTCACTCACATTAGAAATTAAATACTAAAAATATGAGAACAAAAATACTTATCGGAATGTACTGTACTTTCTTAATGTTTTCATGTAGTGAATCATTTGAAGAATTGAACCGTAACCCCAATGCTATAACAACAGAAGAACTACTACCTCCAAACTTGCTGGTAAAAGGAACTATGTTAGCAAATATATCCTTGAACATGAGTCATCTTCAACGTATTTCAGGAATGTGGTCAGGACAGTACCGAGGTGAAATAGCATTATATCTAGGGCTGTACAATTATGATTTCTCATCAGAAGAGTCAAACAGTGGATGGGGGTATCTTTACAATGGCATATTAAAACAGAATAGGGAAATAGCCAGATACTATAATTTAAACGGTATTGACGGTAAAGGCATACTCATAACGGCAATTGCCCGTATCATAGAAGCTCATGCAGTTGGGACCGCAACTGTAATTTGGGGAGACATCCCTTACTCCGAAGCTGTAGTGGAAACCATAGAGGATCCCAAATTTGATTCTCAAGCAGAAATATATCAATCTTTACAAATCTTGCTGGATGAAGCGATTATTTTATTGGAGAGTGATGTCATAGATGATGATTTATCAGAAGATATCTTTTTTGAAGGCGATAAAGAGAAATGGAAAGAAACAGCTTATACACTCAAGGCCAGATATTATTTACAGACCAAACAATATGATCTAGCTCATAAAGCTGCCAAGAAAGGTATATCCACCCATGAAAATACAATGAAGTTCACACCATTGGAAACAAGAATATTGGGAACAGAAAATCTATTATATCGTTTTATGATTGGTGGTCGAAGAGGTTATATGAGTGCAGATGATACTTATTGTAGAAATCTTTTAAGCACCAATGAAGGCAATAGAAATAATGCAAAAACCAATGAAAAAGCAAGAAGAAACTATTTAAATGCAGGTGCATCCACTGGCACTGGAAGAACAAACATTATAAACGGCGAACTTACACCTATGAATTTGGTAAGCTACCAAGAAAATTTATTGATCCTAGCAGAAACTGGTGTAAGAACCGTTTCTTTTGGAGAAGGACTTTCTCAATTGAACTTGGTCAGGGTTTTTTTAGAGTCTGAGAATTCTTTTGATTTAAGATTTTCTTCCGATGAGGACGACAAAGTATATCAACCCTATGAAGAAATCGATTTTGAAATTGATGGAATGGAAAACCCAGATGGCATTGATAAGAACCGGGCCTTATTAAGAGAAATAATAGAAGAACGTTACGTGACTGGTTTTGGCACCTGTATCCCATGGAACGATTTAAGAAGACTGCGGACCGAACCTGATATTATGGTACCTGTTCCATTCAATAAATCAGATATTTCTATCCATCCACAGCGTTTCATTATTTCACAAAATGAATTTGAGTCTAATTCCAACAGCCCAAGCGGTCTATCTATTTTTGACCCCATACCCATAAACCAATAAGTGCTTAAGCTTGTCTATAAAAGAAATCCGGTAAAACACATTTGATGATGGTTCAGAATGTTCCGAAAAGATTAGGGTTAACCAACCGTTTCACCTTCCCAATTCATAAACCCACCTTCTAGGTTAAACGTGTTTTCTATTCCAACACTGTTCATAATAGCGCAAGCCTGAGCACTTCTATTACCCGATCTGCAGTACACATAGAAATTTTTTGATTTGTCCAACTTTTCAATTTCATTCAAAAAATCTTGCCCCAAATAAATATCTATATTGGTAGCATTTTGTATGTAACCCTCCTCTACTTCTTCTGGAGTACGCACATCCAATACAAAAGCGTTTTCGTCATTTTTTAACTGATCCGCCCATTCTTCTTGTGATAAATCTGACATTTTTAATAATTTAAGTTCTGCAAAAATAAAAATCCGGAGCATTACTCCGGATTTAAATCGTTGTATTCTTCTAATTAAACTTTTATACTGCATCCAATAGCACGCGTAGTAGTGGTTTTTATCTCTTTTCCGGCCAACATGGCATCCACAGCATTTTCAACAAATTTCTCTTCAACTTCGGACGCATCTCTACTATTGTCGTCAATAGCACCTATATATTTAACTACATTACCATTTGAAGTTTTTTCCAATAAGTACACATGTGGTGTTCTTGTTGCTCCATATTGCGGATATATTTTTTGACCTTCATCCAACAAATATGGAAAGGTAAATCTTTTTTCAGCAGCTCGGGTTTTCATAGCTGCAAAACTATCTCCAGGTTTTTTCTCTGGATTATTGGGGTTTATGGCAATAACCGGAACACCCAATGGCTTGTATTTTGCATCCAAAGCATTAATTCTATCCTCATAAGCAACAGAATACGGGCAAGTATTGCATGTGAAAATGACTAAAAACCCTTTTGCGTTTTCAAAATCTGAAAGAGAAACCATTTTACCATCAACATTTTTCAATGAGAAATCTGTAGCGGTATCCCCAATGCCATAACCTGCATGGGTACTAGTAAATTTTGAAGAAAAAGCACCTAATAAAACTACCAGAGCCAAAAGGCCCAAAACTTTAAGCGTTTTCATATGATATCAATTTATGAATTTGTTCAGCTCTTCATTTAGTTCTTCATACGTAAGCCCTTGTTCATAAAAACTACGCTTGTCTTTATTATATATTAAAGTGGCAGGTATACCCCCACCCCATTCTTCAGCAACTTTTGGAATCCAATCATTTTGTTTGGGATCATCCAGAATTATCACCTTTGATTTAAGGTCTTTCTTTTCAACAAAGGGTTCCAACTTAGATTTCCACATAGAAGGCATATCAAGACTCACTAAAATAACCTCAACATTATTATTCTTTTGTTCAGCATTTACTTTTTCAAAATAAGGAAGTTCTACAATGCAAGGTTTACACCATGTTGCCCAAAAATTAATAATGTAAGTTTTGTCATCTTCTTTATACAACAAAGGTTCAAAACTTTCAAAATCATAAATAGGGAATTTCACCTGATTACCTAGTTCAGATCGTACTTCAGCATATTCAGGTTGTGCATCTTTCTCTTTATTATCAGTCTTGGTCTTACCATTGCAACCAGATGTTATAAATAACATTAGCATTCCAAAAAACATCAAGTATTTCATTCTCTGCATTTTATGTCATTAAAAGTAAATAAAGAGATTTTCCATAATCTACTTTTAACAAAATTTTATCTGTTAAAGATAAGGACAATGTAGTTTATCATTATATATTTGTATATACAATTGTTGTACTAACATGAATGTAGAAGAAATCATAAAAACGGATATAGAGCTCCCTTTAAAGACAAGGACTATAATCCACTTTGCTTTGGTGAGCAATAAAATAAATGAGCAATTTGCTCTTGCTCTCAAGCCCTATGAAATTTCACAACAGCAATTTAATGTGTTGCGAATTCTACGGGGACAAAAAGGCAAACCGGCAAACTTATCTACTATTAACGAGCGTATGGTTACTAAAATGAGCAACACAACGCGTTTGGTGGATAAGCTTATAATGAAAGATTATGTGAAGAGGTGGGTTTGCGAATCCAATAGACGCAAGGTGGAAATCTTGATTACGGCCAATGGTAGAAACATTCTGGAGAGAATTGACAAAACTATGGAAGGTGTGGAAAAAGAAGTACTTCAGAATTTTACCAAAAAAGAACTTGAAGAATTAAATGTATTACTAGATAAATTTTAACAATGAACAACGTTTTAGAAAATAGGACATGGCGTTATGCCACAAAAAAGTTTGACAGCACCAAAAAAGTATCGGATAGTGATTTGGAAGTACTGCTTGAAGCCACAAGATTAAGTGCTTCTTCCTATGGATTGCAACCGTACCATGTTTTTGTTATTACCGATAAAAAAATTAGAGAGCAGCTGAGACCTGTTTCATGGGGGCAATCCCAAATTACAGACGCTTCTCACCTAATCGTTTTTGCCAATATTACAGATTTTGGAGAAGAGCTAATGGATGATTATGTCAGCAATGTCAGCACAACCAGAAATATCCCCTCGGAAGGTTTAAAAGGTTATAGTGACTTTATGAAATCTAAATTACTGGATTTATCCACAGACACAAAAAATGTTTGGACAGCAAGACAAGCTTATATTGCCTTTAGTAATATGATGCAAGCTGCCTCAGAATTAAAAATTGATACATGCCCAATGGAAGGTTTTGAATCTGAAGCATACAATGAAATTCTAGGGCTTTCAGAGAAAAACCTTAATGCTTCTGTAGTATTGGCAGTTGGTTATCGTTCAGATGAAGATGAAACCCAGCATTATGCAAAAGTTAGAAAATCAAAAGAAGAATTATTTACCCATATATAAATATTAAACCTTAATTAAAACAAGAATTTAAACACACAATCATGAAAAAGACAATTTTAAGTTTAGCGTTGACAGCAGTATTCGGATTCACTGCAATTGCCAATCCAATTGATGGCGAAAAGAAAGCCGTAAAAGTTGATGAAAGTACAGTAACATGGAAAGCCTATAAAGTAACAGGATCACATACAGGAACCATTGCTCTAAAATCTGGTGCTTTGGAATTTGACGGAGATAAGCTTGCAGGTGGAGAATTTGTGGTAGACATGACCTCTATTTCAAATACAGACCTAGAAGGTGATTACAAAGGCAAACTTGAAGGGCACCTTAATTCTGATGATTTTTTTGGAACGGCAACAAATCCAACATCAAGTTTAGTCTTTACCAAAGTTGAAGCATCCGGGAAAAACTCTTATAAAGTTACTGGCGATTTAACTATAAAAGGTATCACCAAGCCTGTAACTTTTGATGTTTCCATTTATGGAAGCAAAGCAACTGCTACATTAAAAGTAGATAGAGCTGCTTATGATGTAAAGTATGGTTCTGGAAGTTTCTTCGATAATTTAGGAGACAAAACAATTTATGATGAATTTGATTTGGTAGTTGATTTGCAACTATAATCAATGCTAGTTTAGTGTTTTGAAAATCCCGCTTTGGTTTATCCTAAGCGGGATTTTTACTTGTAGATTTTTAATTAACTTCAAAGAAGAAGTCCATAAACTCATTGGTAAAATTTTATATCTAACATTTCTCAAAGATATGTTACAACAATCTATAGTATTGATTTGGTGAAATTTACTTGCATTTTTTAGAGTGAAATATGTATCTTCACAAAACCTATTAATGCTAGAATATTTTCCGCCCCAAGAATATCCTAATTAAAAATTTTACCATGAAACTAACAGCAAAAGGACTCTTGTCCTTCTTTGTCACGGCTATCATACTGCTGTGCACCAATTCCTGTAGCAAAGAAGAAAATAGTATTGCCGCTACACAAGTTAAATTGAACAAATCGGTCTTGGGTATCCAAGTCGGAGAAACCTACAAACTGGAAGCCTCTTCCGATTTAAAAAACACTACAATAGAATGGAAGAGCAATAAAACAACCGTTGCTACTGTCAGTAATGAAGGGCTTGTTACGGCCGTATCTCCAGGCACAGCAATCATAACAACAGAAGTAGGCAATGGAAAAGCCATTTGCACGGTAGTGATAAAAGAGAAGGAATTAATTCTTGAACTTAATAAGGAAAACCTAACCTTATTCTCTTTCCCAACATACAAAGAAACGCTCCAAGTCATAACAGATATAGGAGATAATAACGTTACTTGGGAAAGTAGTGATGAAAGTGTTGCCACCGTAAATGAAAATGGGGAAGTAGTTCCTCTAGCAGTTGGCGAAACGATGATTAGCGCAAGTGTGAACGATGTCACTACAGTTTGTATAGTTACTGTGATTGAAGGTCCTGTGACCTTACTCGAATTGGATAGGGCGGAATTGAAAATGGATAAATTCGATACCACCAAACTAAATATCTCATCAATAGAGACACAAGCTGAAGAAACAGGGCCCGAAGTATGGCAAACCAGTGACGAGAATTTAGTGAGCGTTGATGATGAAGGTAATCTAACTTCTTATGGATTGGAAGGTACCGCAATAATAACATTAACAATAGACAATCTTACTGTCGAGTGTTTAGTTACAATAGGCCCAACAATATATGTAACTGGGGATGATGGCGATATAGTTAGTTTGTGGCAAAACGAGATAAGTACAACCTTTACCGATGAGAATAGTGATTCTAATGGAAATTTTGTTTATGTGGACGGCGAAGACGTTTATGTAGCAGGTTATACCAGTAATGGTGCCGAACGAATTGCTACGGTATGGAAAAATGAAGAGATTTTGTACAGTTTAACTGATGGTACTAAAGATGCCAAAGCAAAAACTGTAATCATTGATGGCTTAGATGTCTATACAACGGGATATGAAGATGATGAACAAGGTGATAAAATTGCCAAGGTCTGGAGAAATGAAACGATTTTATATGAATTGACCGATGGAAGCAATGACGCTTTGGCCTATTCTACCTATATAGATTCTGGAGACATTTATACAGTAGGGTATGATAAAAATTTGAACGATACCCTTGTCAGTAAAGTATGGAGAAATGGGTTGTTGCTCTACACCTTGACCAATGGTGATTTTGACTCCATTGCAAATTCAGTACACATAATTGCGGGTGATATATATGTAGCAGGATATGAAAAAAATCCGAACAACACTCTTGTAGCAAAGGTTTGGAGAAACGATACTGAACTTTATGCTCTAACAGATGGTCAAAACAGTGCCAACGCATATTCGCTTTATCCAGATGGTAATGATATTTATATAGCAGGTTATGAAAATGATAATCAAGGAGGTAGGGTTGCTAAGGTGTGGCTAAATGGTAATGAGTTCTATGACCTTACTAGTTCTGCAGATGAAGCGCGTGCGTATTCCGTATATATTTACGAAGACGATATATATGCGGCCGGATATGAAGAAAACGATGAAGGAATTGAGGTTGCCAAAGTCTGGAAAAATGGTGAAGAACTCTATGAATTAAGTAATGGTAGTGTAGATACAAGGGCCTACTCGGTTCATGTAGAATAACAGAAGGGTAAAAAATGAAAGTCCCGCTTTAGGCTATCTTCAGTGGGATTTTTAATTTTAAAGCTCAAAGTTTGCAAGTTTAAATTTCATTTCTATCTTTGAGGTAATGAATTTAAGAACAGTTAATACTTGGTGGTGGATGAATTTACGTCGAATGTCGTGAACTAGTCCCCCATTGTAATCATATAGAGGCTTGTCATCACGACAAGCCTTTTTTAATTTATCACTATTTTGAAATGACCTATAAATTACAAACACACTATAAAAAAATTCTAGCTGACACCATCACACCGGTTAGTGTTTACCTAAAGATTAGGGATAAGTTTCCCAACAGCATTTTGTTGGAAAGTAGCGACTATCACGCCAATGACAATAGCTTTTCCTATATCTGCTGCAACCCCATTGCTTCAATCAAGGTTCAAAATGAAGTTATCACCCAAACCTTTCCAGATGGTTCAAAAGAAGAGTTTCCAATTTCATCCACTACAGATGTCACAGAAATTGTTCATGATTTTGGTAAAAAGTTTTCAGTCTCTAGTAATGGTTTCAAATTTATAAACAACGGTCTTTTTGGATATATGTCATATGATGCCGTTCGTTACTTTGAAGATGTGGAAATTTCATCAAAGGAAAACTCTATTCAAATACCGGATATTTATTATGCCGTGTATCAAAATATCATCGCAATAAACCATTTTAAAAATGAAGCATACCTCTTTGCTCATTGTTTTGAAAGCGAAAGCAATGTAGATGAAATAGCACAGTTGTTCAATGTGAGGAATTTTGCTTCCTACAACTTTTCAAAAGAAGGAGACCCAAAATCCAACTTAAAAGATGAAGAATATAGGGAACATGTAAAGTTGGCAAAAAAACACTGCCAGCGAGGTGATGTATTTCAGTTGGTTTTATCTAGAAGATTCTCCCAAGCATTTAAAGGAGATGAGTTTAATGTGTATAGGGCATTGCGTTCCATAAATCCATCACCATATCTCTTCTATTTTGACTACGGAGATTTCAAAATTTTTGGAAGTTCTCCTGAGGCACAGTTAATCGTAAAAGATGAGAAAGCAGAAATCCACCCCATTGCAGGAACATACAAAAGAACAGGGAATGATGAGCAAGATGCCGAACTGGCAAAGCAACTAGCACAAGATGATAAAGAAAATAGCGAACATGTAATGCTCGTAGATTTAGCTCGAAACGACCTTAGCAGAAATGGAAATACTGTAAATGTTGAAACCTATAGAGAAGTACAATATTTCTCTCATGTGATTCACTTAGTATCTAAAGTAACGGGGCAAAAGAAAAAAGACATCTCCACAATGAAAGTTGTTGCAGATACCTTCCCGGCAGGTACCTTAAGTGGTGCGCCAAAACATATGGCCATGCAACTCATTGAAAAATATGAAAAAACTAGTCGCGCCTATTACGGCGGTGCTATTGGCTTCATGGATTTTAAAGGCAATTTTAACCATGCCATTATGATCAGGACATTTTTGAGCAAAAATCATGAATTACATTATCAAGCAGGAGCTGGTCTTGTGGCTGCATCTGACCCTGAAATGGAATTACAAGAAACCTATAATAAATTAGGTGCTTTAACAAAAGCATTGGAAATAGCGGAAACTATCTAAGCATGGGAAGAAAGATTTTAATGATTGATAATTACGATAGTTTCACTTATAATTTAGTGCACTATCTGGAAGATTTAGATTGCGATGTTACGGTAAAACGTAATGACCAATTGACCTTGGAAGATGTTGAAGCTTTTGATGAAATTGTACTGTCTCCTGGACCAGGAATTCCAGATGAAGCTGGTTTGCTCAAAGAAATCATTAAAACGTACGCACCTACCAAACGGATTCTTGGTGTGTGCTTGGGGCAACAGGCTATTGGGGAGGTTTTTGGAGGCACGTTGGTTAACTTGGAACAAGTCTATCATGGAATTGCAACCACTATTACAGTTACCAAAGAAGATGTCATTTTTGAAGGTATGCCAAATACAATTGAAGTAGGCCGCTATCATTCTTGGGTAGTCCATCCAGACTTGCCAGAAAGTTTAGAAGCTACATCAGTAGATGAAAATGGGCAGGTAATGTCCCTAAAACATAAAACATACGATGTTACTGCAGTCCAGTTTCATCCAGAATCCGTTTTGACACCAGAAGGAAAACAAATGCTAAAAAATTGGTTAGAAAATGAAAGAGACACTCAATAGACTCATCAACCACGAAATCTTGGCAAAGGAAGAAGCCAAGCAAATTTTGGCAAATATTGCTAAAGGTGATTACAATACATCGCAAATAGCAGCATTTCTTACAGTTTATATGATGCGTAGCATCACTATAGAAGAGTTAGAGGGTTTCCGGGATGCCCTTTTAGAACTTTGTCTGTCCGTAGACCTATCCCATTACAACCCCATTGACCTATGTGGCACGGGAGGTGATGGGAAAGACACTTTCAACATTTCTACATTGGCATCATTTGTTACTGCTGGGGCAGGAATAAAAGTGACCAAACACGGAAACTATGGAGTTTCTTCTAAATGCGGTAGCAGTAATGTCATGGAATTTTTGGGCATCAAATTCAGTAATGAAGCAGATTTTCTTAAAAAATCCATTGATGAAGCTGGCATTTGCGTTTTGCATGCGCCGCTTTTTCATCCTGCCATGAAAAATGTGGCACCTATCCGAAAAGAGCTTGCGGTAAAGACCTTTTTTAACATGTTAGGGCCTATGGTAAATCCTGCTTTTCCAAAAAACCAGATGGTGGGTGTATTCAACTTGGAACTGGCTAGAATGTATGGATATCTTTATCAAAACACAGATAAAAATTTTACCGTCCTGCATGCATTAGATGGATATGATGAAATTTCTTTGACCGGGGCAACAAAAACTATTTCCAATGATTCTGAAGGAATACTTACCCCTACTGACTTTGGTGTGAAAAGCATTTTACAAGAACAAATTACAGGAGGAGATGATGTAGCACAATCAGCGCAAATATTTCTGGACATTTTAAATGGTAGAGGTACTGAAGCTCAAAACAATGTGGTTTGCGCTAATGCGGGGATTGCCATTTCAACAGTTGAAGGTATAACTCCAAAACAAGGTTTTGAAAAAGCAAAGGAATCGCTCTTAAGCAAAAGAGGACTGGGGGCATTAAAAAAATTACAAGAGCTAAGTGCATAATGAATATTCTAGACAAAATAGTAGCAGATAAACGCAAAGAGGTTGATTTAAAAAAGTCGCTGATTCCTGTTTCGCAATTGGAGCAATCCATTCTTAGCAATCGAAACACTGTTTCTTTGGCTGCTGCACTTAGAAATAGTAGTTCTGGAATTATTGCAGAGCATAAGCGGCGCTCGCCTTCAAAATCAGTTATCAATCAAAATTTAAATGTCCAGGATGTTGCTGTAGGTTATGAAGAAGCTGGAGTTTGTGGTATGTCCGTTTTAACCGATGGCAAATACTTTGGAGGTTCATTGGATGATTTGTTACTGGCTAGAGCTGTTGCAAAAATGCCATTGTTACGAAAGGAATTCATCATTGATGAATATCAAATTTTGGAAGCAAGAGCAAATGGAGCCGATGTAATTCTATTAATAGCTACCATTTTATCAAAAAAAGAAATTAAAACTTTATCAGAAACAGCTAAAAATTTAGGATTAGATGTGCTTTTAGAAGTGCATAACGAAGAAGAATTGTATAAATCTATTATGCCTAGTTTGGATATGTTGGGGGTAAACAACCGGAACCTAAAAACATTTGAGGTAAGCTTGGAAACCAGCAAGAGTTTATCAAAACTGATTCCAGATGAATTTGTAAAAGTTTCGGAAAGTGGAATAAGTTCTATTGATGCCATTAAAGATTTAAAGCAATATGGATATCAAGGTTTTCTGATTGGGGAGAATTTCATGAAAACCGATAATCCCGGTAAGAGTGCCACTGAATTTATAAAAGCCATGGAATCATGAAACTAAAAGTCTGCGGAATGAAATACAATCCAGAAGAAGTTGCTCAACTGCAACCAGACTATTTGGGTTTTATCTTTTGGGAACCTTCCACACGCTATTTTGATGTTGACATGTTAGACATACCAAAATCCATTAAAAAAGTTGGAGTTTTTGTAGATGCCTCTATTGAAGAAGTACTTCAAAAAGTTGAAAAGCATGAACTGGATGCGGTCCAATTACATGGAACAGAAACTCCTGAATTCTGTAAAGATGTCATGCAGAGCTTGTCGAAACATAGACAAGATAAACTGGAAATCATCAAAGTATTTTCCATAAAAGATGATTTTGACTTTTCATGCCTTAAGGCTTATGAAGAATCTTGTGATTATTTTATGTTCGATACCAAAGGAAAATTGCCTGGCGGTAACGGCTATGCATTTGATTGGAACATCCTTAAAAAATATCCATCAACCAAACCTTATTTTTTAAGTGGAGGCATTGGATTGGAAGAAATGGACAGTTTATTGTCTTTTTTAGAAAGTCCAGCCTCAAAACAATGCTACGCTATTGATGTCAACAGTAGGTTTGAAATAAAACCAGGCTTAAAAAATATGGAACAACTAAAGAAATTTAAAAAATTGCTATTTGACTAGCATCAACTTTAAACTGTTAACCAGATATGAGTTACCACGCTAACGACAAAGGATATTACGGAGAGTTTGGAGGAGCTTTCATCCCAGAGATGCTCTATCCCAATACAGAGGAACTTCGCCAAAATTACATTCGCATTATGGAAGAACCTTCTTTTAAAGAAGAGTTTCATCAATTGCTCAAAGATTATGTTGGGCGTCCTACCCCACTCTATTTTGCAGAAAGACTATCGAAAAAATATCAGACCAAAATCTACTTGAAGCGGGAAGATTTATGCCATACTGGTGCACATAAAGTAAACAATACCATAGGTCAGATTTTAATGGCAAAAAAACTTGGCAAAAATAGAATCATTGCTGAAACAGGTGCAGGACAACATGGGGTAGCTACAGCTACGGTTTGCGCATTAATGGGTATTGAATGTGTGGTATACATGGGTGAAATTGATATTGCACGCCAAGCGCCAAATGTAGCCCGAATGAAAATGCTGGGTGCAGAAGTACGACCCGCTTTATCTGGCAGTAGAACTTTAAAAGATGCCACGAATGAAGCGATAAGAGATTGGATCAATAATCCGGTTAACACCCATTATATTATAGGTTCCGTGGTAGGCCCACATCCTTACCCAGATATGGTCGCGAGATTTCAATCCGTGATTTCCGAAGAAATCAAGGCACAGTTATTGGAAAAAGAAGGCGTTGAAAATCCTAATTATGTGATCGCCTGTGTTGGTGGAGGCAGTAATGCTGCAGGAGCGTACTATCATTATCTAGATACTCCTGAAGTTGGAATCATTGCGGTGGAAGCAGCAGGAAAAGGTATTGATTCTGGAGAAAGTGCGGCAACCTCAGCATTGGGTAAAGTAGGGATCATTCATGGCAGCAAAACCCTTTTGATGCAAACCAATGATGGTCAAATTACCGAACCCTATTCTATTTCAGCAGGATTGGATTATCCTGGTGTGGGGCCAATGCATGCACATTTGTTTAAATCAGGTAGAGGGGAATTTATTTCTATCACAGATGATGAAGCCATGACCGCAGGTTTGGAGGTTTCACAACTGGAAGGAATTATTCCAGCTATAGAGACTTCCCATGCCTTTGCCATTTTTGAATACAAAAAGTTTAAAAAAGATGATATCGTAGTCATCAACCTTTCAGGGCGTGGTGATAAAGATTTACAGAATTATATTGATTATTTCAAACTTTAATTTTTGTCATTCCTGTGAAAGCAGGAATCCATATGATGGTAAAAAATGTTCATCAATATTACGTTTACATACTTGCCAATAAAAAGAACGGTACGCTTTACATTGGTATATCCAATGATTTAGAAAGAAGAATTGCTGAACACAAGAACAAGCAAGTTAATGGGTTCACAAAAAAATACAGTCTTCACCAATTAGTCTATTTTGAAACCTATCAATATATAAATGATGCTATTTTGAGAGAAAAAAGATTAAAAAAATGGAAAAGACAATGGAAAATTGATTTGATCGAAGAAGATAATCATGAATGGAATGATTTAGCATCTGACTGGTTTGATTAATTGATTCCGCATCAAGTGCGGAATGACAAGAACATACTGATTATTATTCAGGAAAAGCACACCCGAAATACTTGAACAAATGAAAGAAAATAGAATAAAAACCAAACTAAAAGAAGACAAAAAACTTCTCTCCATATATTTCACGGCGGGTTACCCTAGTTTAAATGATACGGCTGAAATAATCCAACACCTTGAACAGAATGGTGTTGACATGATTGAAATAGGTTTGCCTTTTAGTGACCCATTGGCAGATGGTCCCACAATCCAGGAGAGTTCCACAGCTGCGCTGCACAACGGTATGAATACTGAATTGCTGTTTGACCAGTTAAAGAAAATTAGAAAGACCGTTTCCATTCCGTTAATCATGATGGGATATTTTAATCCAGTGTTTCAATACGGGGTGGAGGCCTTTTGTGAAAAATGCCAAGAAATTGGTATTGATGGCATTATTCTGCCAGATTTACCTTTGGATGTGTATCAGGAAGAGTACGAAACCATTTTCAAAAAATATGGCCTAATCAATGTTTTTTTAATAACCCCACAGACTAGTGAGGAACGTATTCGTGAAATTGATGAAGCTTCTGATGGTTTTATTTATATGGTAAGTTCTGCTAGTACGACTGGGGCAAAAACAGGTTTTGGGGCAAAAACCGAAACCTACTTTGAAAAAATCAATGGTATGAATCTTAAGAATCCCCAAATTGTTGGCTTTGGTATCAGTAATTCAGATACTTTCAATCAAGCTACCAAAAAAACAAAAGGGGCTATTATTGGTTCGGCATTTATAAAACATTTGACTCAAAATGGAGTTGAAAAAATTGATGAGTTTGTAAGGGGAATTCGCTAAATTGAACTCAAATTCAATTCAATGTTTTCAATCAAAAGATTTGTATTTCTATTTACCATAACCACTTGTTTTTCAGCTTTCTCCCAAGATTCAATCGCTGTAAAATCTGAAGTGACGGATGCAATAAACGAACTTAAAGATTTTGTTGCTATTCCAAATGATGCACTTAACGCGGATGATATCGATGATAATATTTTTTGGTTAAAGAAAAAGTTTGGCGAACGGGGGTTTAATACTACGGTATTGGAAACTGAGAACTTACCACTTTTTTTCGCTGCGTTACCTATGGAAGATTCCAAACCAACAATGCTTATATACATGCATTTGGATGGTCAATCTGTAGACCCCTCAAAATGGGATCAACCCAGTCCGTACGAAACGGTTTTGAAAAAGCCGGCTGAGAATGGTTTTGAGACCATCTCTTTTGATGCTTTGGAAGAGGACATTAACTACGATTGGAGGCTGTTTGGTCGTTCAACCTCTGATGACAAAGGGCCGATTGTCATGTTTTTGAATGCCATTGATTTGTTGAAAAAAGATGGAAAAGAAATTCCATTCAATATAAAGGTAATTTTGGATGGCGAAGAAGAAAAGAGCAGCAAACCCTTACCCAAAGCTGTAAAGCAATATAGAGAATTACTTGAAGCCGATTTTTTGGTCATTAACGATGGACCTGTTCATCCTTCAGGAAATCCAACAGTGGTTTATGGTTGTCGTGGTATCACGTCTTTGACCTTAACTACATATGGTCCAATAACGCCCCAGCACAGCGGACATTATGGCAATTATGCCCCAAACCCTGGGTTTCAGCTCGCTCAATTGTTGGCTAGTATGAAAGATAAGGAGGGTCGCGTAACTATTCCAGGATATTACAATGGGATTACTTTGGACGATACTGTTCAGGAAGTTTTAAAAAGTGTACCTGACAGTGATGCAGCAATTTCGGAAAAACTTCAATTTAAATCTGCCGAAAAGGTAGGTGGGTTCTACCAAGAAGCTTTGCAGTACCCTTCTTTAAACATTCGAGGATTGGGTTCTGGTTGGGTAGGAAAAAAAGCGCGAACCATAGTGCCAGAAAGTGCAACAGCTGAACTTGATTTGCGTTTGGTTCCTGAAAGTGATGGAACCCGCTTAAAGAAACTGGTGAAGGACCATATTACCAAACAAGGATTTCATGTTTTGGACCATATTCCATCTAAAGAAGAACGTATGGCTCATGATAAAATCATTACGGTAACTGAAGGTAGTGTTACCGATGCTTTCCGCACCAACTTGGAAAATTCTTATGGAAAATTCTTAGTGGAGACTCTAAGTACCGCTTTTGAAAAAGATGTGGTTCGTATTAGAATCATGGGAGGAACCGTTCCGATAGCACCTTTTATAAACGAATTGAAGATTCCTGCATTTATTGTCCCAATGGTAAATGCAGACAATAACCAACATAGTCCTAACGAAAATTTAAAAATTGGGCAGTTGGATTATGGAATTAGAGCATTTTACAGCATCATTTCCACTGCTACTAATTAATACAAAACTTTATATTCTCTCCTGTAAACGGCAATTAATATCGATGTAAAAAAGCTTGGTTTCCATAAAAATCATTGAAACCATTATTTTATCCCGATAAAAAAGTAGTACACCTCTATTTTTCTTTATAGTACTGTAGGTAAAATTAACTTTGACATGAATTATTTTACCTACTCAGTATGAAATATAGTACACTTGTTATTGATGATTCTTCAATTCAGCGCTTAGCTACATCCGTTTTGGTAAAGAATCATCCAAATCTAGAATTAATTGGTTCTTATGGGAATCCTTACGAAGCGATTAAAGTCATTTATGATCAAAAAGTAGATATTGTTTTTCTGGATGTCTTGATGGAGAACGTAGACGCTTTTGAGTTGCTTGACAACATTGAAATCAATTCAGCTATCGTTTTGAACTCCACATGGGAAAATTTTGCGGAGAGGGCTTTTGATTATGGGATAAATGATTTTTTAATGAAACCCATGCCTAAAAAGAGATTTGATATTGCAATTGATAAAATCATCAAACAAATTGAACAAAAGAAGGTCAAGCAAATCAAAACCTTTCCTTTTTCAGAGTTACTTTCCAATTTTGACCTTAACTAAGGTACATTTAAAAAAACTCTTTGTATTGCATCACCCTGAAATCCAGCGTATTGAATTTGGGATCTTTAGTTTTTAAATCTTTATAAACTTGTAGACTTCCAACTGCCCTATTGGCGGCACCAGATGGTGCAGTCAATGATACGGTTTTCACCATTCTAGACTTCTCGGTTCCTCTCGATGTGATGGGTAGTTTAAATTGATGTATTCTCGGTACCTCGCCAGAAACCACATCTAATTGTATTCCATATTCTTTCAACTGTTTTCTAAAAAAATATTCAGGACCGTTCTTGCTGTTTCCTCCAGTGAATAACAGCGTATTTACATTTGTATATTTCTGCAAATACATTATCAAATCTCTAAGTTTAGCATTTTGCATTCCCAAATCAGATGCATCAATTTTATGTCTCTCTGCACTACCCACAATATCGCAAACACCTATTTTTCTTTTCAACAAGAACTTTTTACGTTGCTCTGCAGCTTCAGCGGTAGTCTCATACTTTAGATTTAAATCAAAAATTCGGTCCAAAATAGGCCAAAGCATTCCATTTCTACTACCATAACAAAAGTCAACATCGTCCTTTTTTAACTCACCGGTAGTAAATCTTGGGGGCGGCAAAGTGCCTACAATCAATTTTGTGGCCTCTGGAAAAAGAAATGGTTTATAGGGATGAATATGTTGAAACATTAGGTAAGTTCAGCTACTTCTTCTTTCGCTTTTTTAATTAAATTTCTATTCATTTTATTACCCTGTTTAGACATATTTTCAGATTCTGAAATCATCTCATTGTAAATAATTTTCCCATCCTCAAGCTTTTTCTGTCTTATCAAAAACCGAGCAAGTTCTAAACGCTCCATAAAATTTGAGTAGGGAGCGTCAAATGTTCGCAACTGTTCCTCCGCCAATTCGGGAATATCCTTTTTATCCAATGCCATTCCATATAAAAATGATGCTTTAGATTTTTTGAACTTAGAATTACCTTCTATTCTTTTTGTATACTCAATTACTTCTTCAAAATTTGATGAGTAATAGTATGCTTCTATTACCTTAGAAATTACATAAAAATCATTTTTAAAAACGTCTTTCAAAGAAGATTCATAATGACTAATGGCATCACTGTACATTTCTTCTTCTAAATAAGCATCGGCAAGTGCAACCTGATTTTCAAAGGTCTCAGAAAATTTGAATTTCTTTTCTAAATCGTTAATTTTCTTGGATGGATTAATAACTGTAACCAAATTCTCCTGAACTTTTTCAATATCCCCTTTTCTAAAAACATTCATAAAAAGATAAAGGAGAGAACCAATAAGGGGAAGAAAAATTATTGCAAAAATCCAATAATAGCTATTTCTATTGGTGTAACAATGATAAATACAGAATCCTTGTAAGGCAATAATTAAATAATAATACATTGCCTAAAAATAAAAACAATCAATCAAAAAACAATTAGGAATTACATCAGAATAAAATTAAACTGAAACAAGGCCTACAATCAATAGAAATCATTCTATAAATTAGTGTTTATGCCGAATTTCTGCTAGCGTTAATATTTCCGTACAATGACCTTGTAACTATTTTTTCGTACAATTCTTTGTATTCAGAATTCTGGGTAATATGATACAATGCGTTTTGCTGAATGACCAATAACGGAAGAACGATCTTTTCACGAATCTTTACGGATTCTCTTGAGACCGCCTCATCTTCCATCAAAATTTTATGTCCAGAAATCTGTAAAAGCATCTTTTTTGAAAGTTGATACTCATCATGGAGTATATTCCAGAATTCTCCAAACTCTTGGTCTTCTTTCATATAACTGGTCAACTCAAAATTAGTTTTGGCCAACGACATCATACTGTTCATCATCAACGCTCTAAAGAATGGCACTTCTTTGAACAGCTTTTTTACATCTTCCAATCTCCCCTGTTCTCTAAAAGCCTCAATGGCAGAACCTAGACCAAAATAACCGGGTACATTTTGCTTTAATTGGCTCCAGGAGCCTACAAAAGAAATTGCTCGTAAATCTGAAAGTTCCAACTGTTTTTTGCTGCCCCGTTTTCCCGGGCGGCTACCGATGTTAGCTTTAGTATAATATTTTAATGTACTTCTGTTCTCTAAGTAAGGGATGAATTTTTCATGTTTTTTTAATGCATCGTACTTGGCAAAACTTAATTCTGACAACTCTTCTATCAATTTTCGCTCATTAGCTGAAATCACATGTTCCTTCCCATATAGGTTATTGCTCAACCCAGCAGTAAGTAATTGTTCTGCATTGTGGATAAACTGCTCTTTGGTTCCGTAGGTACTTGTAATTGTCTGGCCCTGTATGGTAAGCTGTATTTCGTGATTTGCCACATCTTTGGTCTGTGCAGCATAAAAACGGTGGGTTTTACCACCTCCTCTTGCTGGCGGTCCTCCCCTACCATCAAAAAACATGGCTCTTATACCGTTCTTTTTACAGACCTTACTCAACGTTTCTTTTGTTTTTAGAATGGACCAGTTTGCCTTTAGATAGCCGCCGTCTTTAGTTCCGTCTGAAAAACCGAGCATAATGGTATGATCGTTTCCTCTTCGCTCCAAGTGGTCGCGATAGCTAGGGATATCAAAAAGGGTCTGCATTACCTCTTCAGAAGCATCCATTCCTTTCATTGTTTCAAAAAGTGGAACAATATCAAAGGTGATCTCCTTTTCTTCCCAACCACACCATCTAAACAATCCAAATACAAAAAGGATAGAAAAAATATCCTCTGAATTACTAATGATGTATCGATTGCATCCGTCTTCACCATTGCTGTTCTGTATGCTTTTTAATTGTTGAATATTAATCAAGGTATCTTTTACAATATCTTCATCAAAATCGGCGGGGTCAAGTTTTAAATCTCTTTTAAGTAGCCATTCCAACAATTCATCTTTGCTCAATTCTTCAAGATTATCTTTAATGGCTCCATTCTTTTTTAGGACGGTCTCAACCGTTAAATAATGCTTGCTATGATCTTGACGAATGTCCAAAGTCGCAAAATGTGTTTTAAAAATATGAACCCTATCAATTAGGTTGTTCAGATCATCCAAATACAAGCCGTGATAACTCTTGTTCAATTTCTCCCGGATTTTGAGGAGCGATTCAATTATTTCTGGATAACCAATAACGAACTTGGCATCAAACATAGCCCTGTACAACTTATTGTTCAACTCTGTTAAGTCCTGTTGCAAGTCTTTAAATGTCAATTTTTTGCGTAATGCTTTTAGCTCATTGTAGTAGCATTTCATCAGTGTTAGCCTAAGCTCATCTGCTACTTGTCTGGTGATTTCAGCTGTTACAAAAGGGTTGCCGTCGCGATCTCCCCCGGGCCAAAAACCCAATTTCATAATATTGTAGTTAGAAAAGTCTTCAGCTCTAATATTACTTTTTACATACTGAAACAATTCGCCAATAGCATCATAATAGGTGTGCCGTAAAATGTAAATAATGTTTTTTGCCTCATCTAAAGGTGTAGGCTTTTTTGCATTTATCAGAGAGGTCAGCCCCAATTGTTGCAGGGTAACATCTATCTCATTGACTTCATCCTCATTGATCAACGATTGCATTTTTGAGATAATGTCCAGAACCGCTGGGGTATAAAATTGAGTGGGATGTGCCGTGAGTACGATTCTTGCACTAAATGTTGACAATTTCTTGGCTATTTTATCCCAGTTCTTGCTTTGGTCTACTAACTCAAAATAGTCTTTAATGGAAAGTGAATTGCTATATTTTTGCAGTTTGGAAAAGGCAGAATCTTCAACACTGTCATACAGTACAACCTGACGTTCAACATATTGAATAATCCTGAACATAAAATCCAATCTCTCCCGTTCGTCTTTGATATCCACAAAATTTGTGAAAAATATTTCTAGGATTTGCTGGGGAGTCTTTCCTTCTTTTAAACCTTTTTCACATTGGTCGAACAAAAGTGGAACCAGCATAATTACATTTTCTATGTTCCGATAGGGTAATGTTAAAAATAGGCTGTTATAAATATTGAATTTATTGGTTACCGATTTTTTAAACTCTTCTAAACGCTTTGCTTGTTGTACTGAATTCATCGGTGGAATGTGTTTCTAGATTATTTTTAAAGAATCAAAGATGATGATAAAAGTCAAAATTAACGACCTATTTTATCTACATCACAATTTAAAGCGTGACGAGGCATAAACCTAACATCTTTTCAAAAAACTTAGAGATGTCCGATAGAAATTACCTGATAAAAACAGGTTGATTTTCTTTTAAGGTATGTTCAGCACTAAACACGTAGCTATCATAATCAAAACCCTTAAGGTTCTCCAACGTTTGTGCATTAGTGTCCAAAATATAGCGGACCATTGAGCCTCGTGCTTTTTTGGCAAAAAAACTAATGACCTTTAATTTGTCATTTTTCCAGTCTTTAAAAATTGGCGTAATTACAGGTACCTTAAGTTTCTTTTCATCTACCGCTCCAAAATATTCATTACTAGCTAAGTTGATAAAAAGCTCTCCATCCTCTAATTCTGAATTTAGATGTTCTGTTAATTGTTTTTGCCAAAACTCGTAAAGGTTCTTTTTACGGGCCACTTTTAATTGAGTACCCATTTCCAAACGGTAGGGCTGCATTAAATCCAAAGGCTTTAAAATTCCATAGAGTCCTGATAAAATGCGAAGCGTATCTTGAAGTTCATCCAACTTATTTTCAGGAATGGTATAAGCATCCAAGCCTTGATAAACATCCCCGTTAAACGAAAATACGGCAGGTCTTGAATTTTGTGGAGTGAACGGAGTTGAAAATTGTTGGTTTCTTTGCCAGTTAAGCTCTGCCAGATTATCCGATATGGACATAAGTTTTGACAATGCCTTCGGTTTCTTTTTAACCAATACACTGTTCAATTTTTTAGATTGCTCCAAAAACTCAGGTTGACTATATTTTGATGTGGGTAGCGTTGTTTCAAAATCTAGCGACTTGGCCGGCGAAATAACAATTTTCATAGAAAACTAATTTTTAGTAAAAATAAAGAGAAAATGGTTTTTTACACTATAAGTGTAAAAGGTGTTTTCAATCCTTCAATTGAAGAAAACTATTATTCACTATGCTTTGTATAATTCCGCCATTTGTCGATACAACTAACCATATCTTCAGGCAATTCGGAATTAAATCGCATAAACTCTCCTGTCTTTGGATGTTTAAAGCCTAATGTTTTTGCATGAAGGGCTTGTCTTGGCAAAATTTTAAAAGCATTTTCCACAAACTGTTTGTACTTGGTAAAAGTGGTGCCTTTTAAAATCTTATTGCCCCCATATCGCTCATCATTAAATAATGTGTGCCCTATATGTTTCATGTGAACACGAATCTGATGTGTTCTACCAGTTTCCAGCCTACATGAAACCAAAGTAATATAACCCAATCGTTCAACAACCTTATAATGCGTGACTGCCTCTTTTCCTTGATCTCCATCCGGAAAGACAATCATTTGCAGACGATTTTTAGGGTTTCTGGCAATATGCCCTTCTACAGTTCCTTCTTCTTCTTGCAAATTGCCCCAAACCAATGCCAAATATTCACGCTCACTGCTTTTCTCAAAAAACTGTTTTGCTAAATGGGTCATAGCAGCTTCCGTTTTGGCAATTACTAAAAGACCCGAAGTATCTTTATCTATACGGTGAACCAACCCAGGACGTTCAGAACTGTTCTTGGGTAAATTATCAAAATGATGAACCAAGGCATTAATCAAGGTTCCTGAATAGTTGCCATGACCGGGGTGAACCACCATTCCGGCAGGTTTATTGACCACAAGAAGCGTTTCGTCTTCATAAACAATATCCAACGGAATATCTTCAGGAGTAAGTAAAAACTCATAAGGAGGGTGTTCAAATAAGACTTTTACCTCATCCCCAGCTTTTACTTTATAATTTTGTTTTACTATGGTATCATTTACCCAAATGTGTCCTTGTTTGGCTGCCTGTTGAATCTTATTTCGAGTAGCATTTTCTATAAAATTCATTAGAAATTTGTCCACCCTTAAAGGCTCCTGCCCTTTTGAAGCTACAAACTTATGGTGTTCAAAAAGCTCATCTTGTGAAATCTCGGTATTTTCTGAAGTGTCCATAATTATTGGGAATCTGCCTGTACGCGGGCACTTCCCGTAATTGTTCCATTACCACAAATCAGCTCTATTTTAGATGTTTTGGGCAATTTATCCCCAGGTTTCAAGTATTTCCCCTTGTGCTTCATTCTATAAACCATGTCCCTTCCCAACTCATCTATGTAGGTAACACGTTGCACGTCCAGTCCTACTGCTCTTAACATAGATGCTGCGTTACGTTGAGTTACTTGAATAATATCTGGAACCGTTACTTTTTTATATCCTGAAGGATTCACTGTAAAGTAAATCTTTCGGTTGGACTTTACTTTATTACCGGCTGGTGGGTCTTGGTCCAAAATGGAAAATCTGGGGTAATCTGGATTGTAATTGGAAGAATCCAAAACCTGATAGCGAAGTCCCGCATTTTCTACGGATTTGCGCATTTCCAAAACAGACATTTTTGAGAAATCTGGAACCTCAACAAACTCTCCGTGATTTGTAGAGCCTTTTAGCCACTGCAATACCAAAAAGCAAAAGAGCACAACCGCAACCAAGGCTAAACCTATTTGGATTAAGAAAATCTTACTTTTTAAAAAACTCAAAAAATGTTTCATGCATATGCCTTATCTGAACAAATATAGGAAAGCCAGTCGTTTTTTCTTTACTTTGACATAGTGATATTCGACAAGCTGATGAAAAAAAACATTGCCATCATTATGGGTGGTTACTCCAGTGAATATGAAATTTCAATTAAAAGCGGTAACGTGGTGTATCAATATTTGGATAAAACAGCCTACAATCCGTACCGTATCATCATCACAACTGAAAAATGGATTTATCTGGATGATGACAATACAGAATTTCCTGTAAATAAGTCTGATTTCAGTGTTAAACTGAAAGATAAAACCGTCTATTTTGATTGTGTTTTTAATGCTATCCATGGAACGCCGGGAGAAGATGGCATATTGCAAGCGTATTTTGAGTTATTGAACATACCGCAAACATCATGTGGCCATTATCAGGCTGCGCTTACCTTTAACAAAAGGGATTTGTTAAGTGCACTTAAACCATATGGTATTCATTGTGCCACATCTTTCTATTTAAATTTAGGGGATACAATTGATACAGATGCAATTGTCGACAAGGTAGGTCTTCCATGTTTTGTAAAAGCCAACAGGGCTGGTAGTAGTTATGGTATTACCAAGGTTTATGAAAAAGATAATCTAAATGAGGCTATCACAAATGCTTTTAAAGAGGATAATGAGGTTATCATTGAATCTTTCTTAGATGGAACAGAGGTATCTGTAGGGGTTATTACCTATAAAAATGAGGTCAAGGTGCTCCCTATAACCGAGATAGTTTCGGAAAACGATTTTTTTGACTACGAAGCAAAGTATCAAGGAAAGTCACAAGAAATAACACCTGCAAGAATTTCTAAAATACAAGAAGAACGTGTTATAAGATGGGCGGAATACATTTATAAAACCCTTGGGTTAAAAGGTTATACGCGTAGTGAATTCATCTTTCTAGAAGACGAACCATATCTTTTAGAAGTCAATACTACACCCGGCCTTACTGAAGAAAGTATTTTACCGCAACAGGCAAATGCCGCAGGAATTTCATTAGATGAGCTATTTGGCAGCGCCATAGAAGAAACATTACGATAGAAAATCTGTATTTTTAAACAAACTTTTCAAACATGAGACGTGCCATTTTCCCAGGTTCTTTTGACCCATTGACCTTAGGCCATTATGATATCATAAAAAGGGGCATAACGCTATTTGATGAGCTCGTAATTGCAATAGGTATAAATGCGGATAAAAAATACATGTTCTCTTTGGAAGAAAGGACAAAGTTCATTGAAGAGGCTTTTAAAGATGAGCCAAAAATAAAAGTGGTGACCTATGAAGGCCTAACGGTGGATTTTTGCAAAAAAATAGATGCCGATTTCATCTTGAGAGGGTTGAGAAATCCTGGAGATTTTGAATTTGAAAAGGCTATTGCCCATACCAATAGAAAACTTTCCGAAATTGAAACGGTATTTTTATTGACCTCTTCGGGCAAATCCTATATCAGTTCGTCCATTGTAAGGGATGTCATCAGAAATGGTGGGGACTATACTGGTTTGGTCCCAGATACCGTGGTAGTTAAGTCTTAAACTACGTTTGTAAGACGCCGAATGTTGTAAAATTTACAGTAAATCTAAAATTCTCTTCCCCCACCTTTTAAACTTCTCGTTTCATATAAGAAACAACATATTTCCTATAGTTCACAACAATAAATTAGAATAAAAGGGTAATACCTATATTTTAGTCAGAAATTTCTTATAGTTTCAAAGAACCCCCAAATCTGAACCTTATTTTGAAAACAATTGAAACCGTTCCTTACCATTACTTATTAAAGCAATTACCTAAAGCCACCGCTCTTGTTGATACGAATTATTCTTTGATAGAAGCCTCCAATTCATGGTTGAACATTTTTGATTTAGAACATTTCGAACCAAAAAATACACATAACAGAAGCGTTTTTGATTTTTACGATAGCCATAAAGAGTTTTCAAGCAAAACGCTAAAGGAATGTTTGTCAAAAAAGCACAAACAGGTAATTCGTCATAAAAGAAATGAGAAAGAAAATGAAAGATGGTTTGAAAGTACTTTTGCGCCTTGGTTTGATGAAAAAGAAAATGTACTTGGAACAATAGTACAAATAGAAGACATAACTAAGGAAATTGAAAAAGAACTTGAACTTGAAAGAATCAAAACTTTGCTTCAGGCAAAATCCGAGGTTGCCAAAGTAGGTAGTTGGGAATATGACATATCCACGGAAAATCTTACTTGGTGTAAAGTAACTAAAGAAATTCACCAAGTCTCACCCAACTTTAAACCCAAGATAAATCAGGGTATAGAATTCTACAAACAGGGATATAGCAGAAACAAAATTTCCATGTTGTTCCATAAAGCATTGGAAGATGGAACCCCATATAAAGAGCGCTTAATCATAATTACCAATAAAGGGGAAGAGAAATGGGTAACAGCCGGTGGAAAAGCAATCAGAAAGAATGGGAAAATAGTCAAGCTCTTTGGAACTTTTCAAGATATTAACGATCAAGTTCTAGCTGAAATCAAGACAAAGGAAAGCGAACAGTTATTGACCACCTTAATTGATAATCTTCCCATAAATGTCTTTATAAAGGATAAGGAATCTAGAAAAATACTGGTAAACAAAACGGAGTGTGAATACTTAGGCGCTAATTCAAAGGATTTAATAGGTAAAACGGATTTTGATCTTTATGATGATAGAGTAGCTCAGATTTCAAGAGATGAGGATCTAGAAGTAATGCGTACATTAAAACCTATGATCGGAAGAGAAACCATTAATGTAAGAAAAGATGGTAGCGCAACTAATTTTCTAACCTCAAAGATTCCGCTTCTAGACATTAAGGGTAAAGCATACGGCCTAATTGGCATGAGTATGGATATCACCCATATAAAACAGAAGGAAGATCAATTACAGGATTTAATCAATGTAACCGCAATACAAAACAAAAAATTAATAAACTTCGCGCACATTGTTTCTCACAATTTAAGATCACATACAGCCAATTTTTCTATGCTTCTAGAATTTCTTATTAAAGAAAAAGAAGAAAAGGAGAAAAAAAGAATCATGAAAATGTTGTCCCATGCTTCTGACAATCTTTTAGATACATTGGAAAATTTAAATGAAGTTGTGGATATAAGCACCAATGTCAATCTAGATAAGAAATCTTTAAACCTCAACGAGAACATTCTTAAAGTTCAGCAAAATCTAGCCGGTTTCTTGGTAAAAAATAAAGTGGAGTTCATTAATTCCGTTCCAAATAATTTATCAGTAATGAGTGTTCCTGCATACTTGGAGAGCATTGTTCTAAACTTAGTTACCAATGCCGTAAAGTATTGCAAACCAAAAGAAAATCCGACCATTACCTTAAGTGCTCAAAAACAAGAAAAAAGTGTCGTTTTCAGCATAAGTGATAATGGTATGGGCATAGATTTAAATAGGTACGGAGGTAAAATCTTTGGAATGTACAAAACCTTTCATAACAACAAAGATGCTAGAGGTCTTGGTCTATATATTATAAAGAATCAAGTAGAGGCAATGGGTGGTAATATAACTGTAAGTAGTGAAGTGGATAAGGGGACTACATTCAATGTTTATTTTAATGAAGAAGATTAATAGCATATTTATTATAGATGATGACCCAATAACAATTTTCGGCATAAAAAAAATGCTGAAAACCACTGTCATTTGCAAAGACATTAAAGCCTTTGAAAATGGAAAAACAGCGTTGGAAGGGTTAACAAAAAGGATTGAAAAAGGAGCTTCTGTGCCAGAGGTTATTTTTTTAGACATCAATATGCCCATTATGGATGGATGGGAGTTTTTGGAAGAGTTTGTTGGCATGGATATCAAGGAAAAAATAATCATTAATGTGATTACATCATCTATCGATCCTTTAGATTATCAAAGATGGAATGACTTTAGGTTAAAGTGCCTACACTATCTTAACTTCAAAAACAAACCCATATACAAAATTGAAGCTACTGACCTGAACAGGGTCAACATAGCATCATAATTATTTTATTGCCTATTTTTATCGTAGGAAAGAAATTTTCCCAAGCCTATTTTCAATTAGCATTCCACGACCTTGAAGTATTTATTTTTTTTGATAGTACTAATATTCTTTTTATCCTGTGAAACACAAACACAAGATAAAATTGCCTCCTACCAAACATTTTATGAAACCTCACAAGGAAAAGAGACTCCCACATATGAAGAAACCATTGCTTTTTATATAAAATTGGCAAAGGATTTTCCTGAAATCAATATTCAAACTTTAGGACAAACAGATAGTGGGTATCCCTTGCATATGGTCACCTTTAATCCTGATGGGGATTTTAATTTTGAAAACGTGCGTAAGGAAAAGGCCATTATCCTAATTAATAACGGCATACATCCTGGAGAAAGCGATGGTATTGATGCCACCATGCTTCTTTATCGTGATTTGGCAACAAAAAAACTATCTCACCCAAAAAACACAATTTTAGTAACCATTCCTATTTATAATATTGGAGGAGCTTTGTATAGAAATTCTACCACCAGAGCAAATCAAAACGGGCCATCTGAATATGGTTTTCGCGGAAATGCATTGAATTATGATCTGAACAGGGATTTTATAAAAATGGATACCAAAAACGCAAAAACCTTTACACAGATTTTTCATTTAGTGCAACCCGATGTTTTTATTGACAACCATGTGAGCAATGGCGCAGATTATCAATACACATTAACACATCTTTTTACGCAGCACAATAAGATGGGTGGAAAACTTGGCAACTATCTTCATAAAGAATTTATGCCCAAAGTAGAAAAATCATTAGCAGATAAAGATTTGGATATCACCCCATATGTTAATGTATTCAATAGGCCTCCAGAATTTGGTTTTAGCCAATTTATAGATCATCCTAGGTATTCAACAGGTTATACCACCCTTTGGAGCACTTTAGGTTTAATGGTGGAAACCCATATGCTAAAACCATATAAAAAGAGGGTTGAAGGCACTTATGAACTTATGCATAGCATGATATCCGTTGCTGAAAAGGAATACGATACTATAAAAACGATGCGTAAAGAGACTTTGGAAGAAAATCCCAAGGCTTCAGCGTATTACTTCAACTGGCATGTGGATACCACCCAAACATCAACATTGAATTTTAAAGGGTATGAGGCCGAGCGAGTACAAAGTCAAGTTACTGGTTTGTGGAGGTTAAAATATGATCAAACTAAACCTTTTACCAAAGAGACTACTTATTATAACTATTACGCGCCACAAGATACAATTACGGTTCCTGCCGCGTATCTAATCAAGCAAAGCTGGCAAAAAATAATGGATAGATTGGATGCGAATAGAATTCAATATTTTGAGATAGAGAAAGATACCGTTCTATCAGTGGAATCCTATAAAATTGTAGATTACAATACCAGAGAAAACCCATATGAAGGGCACTACCTTCATTATGATACTGAAGTTGGAAAAAGTATGATTAAGGTTGCTTTCAGAGCTGGTGATTATGTAGTCCCAACAAATCAGCATGGTATTAGATATATATTGGAAACCCTTGAACCCCAAGGAGCAGATTCCTTTTTTAATTGGAACTTCTTTGACACCGTTCTTCAACAAAAAGAGGGGTTTTCCCCATATGTTTTTGAAGATGTAGCCTTGGATATGCTGAAAAAAGATTCTGTACTTCGTGGTAATTTTTTACTCAAAAAAGAAATTGATATAGAATTTTCTAAAGACTGGTATGCACAACTAGACTGGATTTATCAGCGCTCAAAACACAAAGAAGAGCCCTATTTAAGATACCCGGTCTATCGCATTGTAAAAGGCAGTAGAGCTGCAACTATTCTTGCTCAGGATTAAACCAACCTTCAAATAAAATTTTAATATTGAAGTATGAGTTTTTTAAAGCTTTTTTTGCTTTTTTAGGGCCTTTCCACTTCACTTTCATAATCCCCTCTTCTTTCTGCCCAATTAACTTACCATCGTATGTTGTGTACATGGCAAACCAATGTACTTGCTTTAAACGGTATTCTCCGCTTCTTCTAAAGACATGATATGTAGTTCGTAGAAACTTGTCAATAACCAAGTCTCGTACACCTGTTTCCTCTTCTACCTCTCTAATAGCTGCCTTTTCAATAGATTCGCCTTTGTCAACCTTACCTTTAGGCAAGTCCCATTTATCATTTCTATAAATGAATAAAATCTTGCCTTTTGGATTTGTTACAAACCCTCCTCCTGCTACCACTACCGGAAGCTTATGCATAAAAACATCAAGCATTTTTTCTTCATCAGGATGGTATATGTAAGCTTCTTTCAACCTACCCTTAGACAAAGAATCTATAGCCATTAGTATAGAATCACCATCCAAAGAAAAGAGGTTTCCATTAGAATTCTCTTGACGCTCATTTGTTAAAATCAGTGGGGACTCATTAACAAAAACTTTATACATTTGCGCAATGGTTTTAAACAAGGACACTGCAAAAAAAACAGCCGAACTTCTGCTACAAATTAATGCAATTAAGTTGGAACCAGAAAATCCATTTACTTGGGCTTCTGGTTGGAAATCTCCTATCTATTGTGATAATAGAGTTATGCTCTCCTATCCCAAAATAAGAAATTATGTAGGAGAAGAGATGGCAAAACAGGTGGAAACATTGTATGGAAAACCAGATGTTATTGCAGGAGTTGCTACAGGAGCCATAGGGATTGGCATTTTAGTTGCCGAGGCAATGGGACTGCCATTTATCTATGTTCGCCCAGAACCAAAATCGCACGGTAGACAGAATCAGATTGAAGGCTATTTGGAACCAGGGCAAAATGTGGTGGTCATTGAAGACCTAATAAGCACAGGTAAAAGCAGTCTAAATGCAGTAAAAGCATTAAAGGCCCAACAAGCCAACGTGCAGGGTATGATTGCCATTTTTACTTATGGATTTGCCACTGCGACCGAAAATTTTTCAAATGAAAATGTGAAGCTTCATACTTTATCAGATTATGACCATTTGATTGAGCAAGCTTCTGAAACCAATTATATAAAAGAATCTCATCTACAAACCTTGTTGCAGTGGAAATCAAATCCGCAGCAATGGAAATAATTTTACAATATGCATATTGAAGTCTCTAAAAAGAAAGTGGCCAAAAGTGATAAAGAAGTTTTTGATTTTTTAAGCGACATCAAAAATTTTAAGACTTTAATGCCTGATAATATTGACAAATTTGAGGTTTTAGATGAAAAAACTTTCAAGTTTGCTTTAAAGGGCATGCCAGAAATAATCCTAAGATTAAAAGAGCAGTTCCCAAACGAAAAGGTTGTACTTGGGGCAGCAAGTGATAAATTACCATTTACACTGACTGGAAATATAGAGGCTTTAAGCGAAAATGAAAGTGAAGTAGGTCTTAGTTTTGAAGGGGAATTTAACGCCATGATGGCCATGATGATAAAAACTCCGATTACCAATTTCATGGAGACGCTCTCGTCAAATTTGGATAAAATAAGTTAGTACAATAGCGATACTTCTTTTAATCCATATTCTTTAAATATATTATCTTCTAATTCCAAGACCAGTTTTCCTTCTGGTGAGATGCCGCGGATAAATCCCATAAACAATTGCCCTTCCTTATTCTTAAAAGTTGAAGGTTTATCCTTTCTAAAAAGCAACTTTAAGTAAGAAGGTAATAGTTGGGAAACTGATTTCCCTTCAATTTCGATAAGATAGAATTTCAATCTTTCTAAAATTTTGTTTAGCAGTTCATCAAGATCAAAAAACTTTCCCGTTAACGACTTTAACGATGCAACTTTTTCTAAGTTTTCATAATAAGTTTGATTCACATTTAGGCCTATTCCAATGATGGAATTATGAACCAACTGCCCTTTAAGAACATTTTCAATCAAAATGCCGCAAATTTTAGAAGAACCTGACATAATGTCGTTGGGCCATTTCACCTTTAAATCAGGTATGGACAATTCCCCTAAAGCATCACAAATTGCAAAGGAAATACAAATATTCAAGTTAAACTGGTGAACGACTTTAAATGAATTAAAATTCTTCAAGACACTAAAGGTCAAGTTTTTACCCTCTTCAGACTGCCAAGTCGTTCCTATTTGCCCTCTGCCTTTCAACTGACTCTTGGCAACAACCACAGTAAAATCATTTAAGGTATTTGATTGCATCAAATCTTTTAAATAGAGATTTGTAGAGTCCGTGGCATCAAGTTTGATTATTTGTGATAGTTCCCCCAAAGTGGTGCGTCCAATGTTATGTTAAAAACTAGGGCTAAGAAAACAAAAAAAATATAACTTTGTAGAAATTAAAATTTTTGAATGCAGAAAACGAAAGCTAGCGCAGATGAACTGATTGCCTTAATATTACATGGAATAGAAGAAGTTAAAGGAGTTGACATAAATCTACTTGATCTTAGGGAAATTGAAAATACAGTTTGTGACTATTTTATTATCTGCAATGGTACTTCTAACACGCACGTAAACGCAATTGTTTCATCAATCCAAAAAACTGTCAGCAAAGCTATACAAGATAAACCTTGGCATGTTGAAGGTTCTGAAAATGCAGAATGGATTTTGATGGACTATGTAAATGTTGTTGTTCATGTATTTCAAAAACACATTAGGGAATTCTACGACATAGAAGGGCTTTGGGGTGACGCTAAAGTAACCATGGTGGAGAGCAGCTACAATTCTTAAAAAAAAATGGCAAAAGACAACAACAATTCTAATACTCCTAAGAAACCTCGTTTTAGTTCTTGGTGGATTTACGGTGTGGTAATCGCATTAATTATCGGTTTTCAATTTTTTGGAGGAAACAGTTTCTCCAGCACAGAAAAAACCACAACCTCGGAACTGCAAGAGTATTTAAGAAATGGAGACATTTCCGAAATCCTGATTATAACGAATGCAAGACAGGCAAAGGTCTTCTTAACCGAGGAAGCACTTCAAAAAGATGTGCACAAAAATGTTTCGGAGAAACCTTTTAATTTTTCTGCAGGAAAAATTCCACAGTACATTTTGGACTATGGAGATCTTCAGAATTTTGAGGACGAAATAAAAAGCATCAAAAAAGAAAACAATCTTGATACGATTGTTGATTTTGATACAGAGTCAAACGTTTTAGGAGAGTTATTGCTCTCGCTACTTCCATTTGCATTGATTATAGGTATTTGGATTTACCTGATGCGAAGAATGTCTGGTGGTGCCGGCGGTGGTGCTGGAGGTCAGATTTTCAATATAGGAAAGTCAAAAGCGAAACTGTTTGATGAAAAAACAGATACCAGAACCTCATTCAAAGATGTTGCAGGACTTGAAGGAGCAAAAGAAGAGGTTCAAGAAATTGTAGAATTCCTTAAGTATCCAGATAAATACACTTCTTTAGGAGGGAAAATACCCAAAGGAGCCCTATTAGTAGGACCTCCTGGTACAGGTAAAACCCTTTTGGCCAAAGCAGTAGCTGGCGAAGCAAAGGTTCCATTTTTCTCACTATCTGGTTCAGATTTTGTTGAGATGTTTGTGGGGGTGGGCGCATCGCGTGTACGAGACCTTTTTAAACAAGCCAAGGATAAATCACCAGCAATTATTTTTATTGATGAAATTGATGCCATCGGTCGTGCTAGAGGTAAAAACAACTTTACAGGTTCTAATGATGAGCGTGAAAACACACTGAATCAATTATTAACTGAAATGGATGGTTTTGGCACCAACACCAATGTTATTGTGCTAGCTGCTACCAACCGTGCAGATGTATTGGACAAGGCATTAATGCGTGCAGGTCGTTTTGACCGTCAAATCTATGTAGATCTTCCAGATATAAGAGAACGAAAGGAAATCTTTGAGGTTCACCTTCGTCCTATTAAAACTGCAGAAACGCTTGATTTGGATTTTCTTGCTAAACAAACACCAGGTTTCTCTGGAGCTGATATTGCAAATGTTTGCAATGAAGCTGCATTGATTGCTGCACGAAAAGAGAAAAAAGCAGTAAACAAACAAGATTTCTTAGATGCTGTTGATAGAATTGTAGGCGGTCTTGAAAAGAAAAACAAAATCATAACCGTTGAAGAGAAGAAGACCATTGCATACCATGAAGCTGGCCATGCTACGGTAAGCTGGATGTTGGAGCATGCTGCACCTTTGGTAAAAGTTACCATTGTTCCTAGAGGGCAATCCCTAGGAGCTGCTTGGTATCTGCCAGAAGAACGCTTAATTGTTCGCCCAGAGCAAATGTTAGACGAGATGTGTGCAACCATGGGAGGAAGAGCTGCAGAACGTGTTATTTTCGACAAAATATCAACTGGTGCACTTAGCGATTTGGAAAAAGTTACCAAACAAGCAAGAGCTATGGTTACCATTTATGGGCTTAATGAGCAACTGGGAAATATTACGTATTATGATTCTTCAGGGAACAATGAATATGGTTTTACAAAGCCGTATAGTGAAGAAACCGCTCAGAAAATAGATGAGGAAATATCAAAAATGATAGAAGAGCAGTATCAGCGAGCGATAAAACTTTTAGCCGATAACAAGGATAAACTTACAGAGCTAGCGGATAGACTTTTAGAAAAAGAGGTTATCTTTAAAGATGATTTAGAGAAGATTTTTGGAAAAAGACCATTTGAAAAAGCAGAAATGGAACCTACTGATTAAATTCAATATCCAAAAACAATTTCGAATGATTAAATGTTGTTGATAGCATAAATGGGAGTTTTTGACAAGCTTTTTGGAGGTGGCAAAAAGGTTTCCAAGGAAACAGTGGAGACTCGTGGAGATCATATGCCCGACTTAAAAATTCCCGTTGACGAAAAGTTTACCATATACTTCAAAAAAAACGGGGGTAAGTTTATTTATTGCGAAGATGACTCTGAAATTTCTGAGGCTTTAAAGAGTATTATTTCTGAGAACGATTGGCAAAGTCATCTCTTCTATACTCTTGACCAACGACTACAAAGTCGTTTTTCTTCTGAAAAAATCGAATTTACGGACAACCGAAAAGAAAGTGATATTTTCTTTACCACCTGCGAGCATTTGATTGCACATAATGGTTCTATTTTGGTTTGTTCAAATCAAATCAAAGAAAAAAAACTGGATGAACTCCCTTCTAACTTGATCGTCTTTGCCACTACCAGTCAGTTAGTGGATTCTATTAGTGAGGCATTAAAGGTTATCAAAGAGAAATATCAAAAAAATATTCCTAATAATATTACAACACTAAAACACTTCCAACCTACCCCAGAAAACAAAAATGATTTCCTATCCTACGGAAGTGCCTCAAAAAATGTATATCTTTTACTCCTAGAAGACTACTAATCTCATGAAAGAAATTCTAAGGCGCTCTATTACAGGGGTCATCTATGTGGTGCTCCTAATGGGAGCTGTTTTTTTAAGCTCAGATGCTTTTGATTTTCTCTTTATGACCTTTGGTTTGGCTTGTCTATATGAGTTCAAAAAAAATGTTCGTCTAAAAGGGTATTATATTTTTGTAGCCTATTTGGCTCTTTGGTGGGCTTTCATTTATCTAGTTCATGATACCACCATTATCACCATACTCATGTTACTCACCATTACGGTAGATTTAGCCCTTTTGGTGTTTTTATTCTCCAAAAAAGCAAAACAGTTTAGTGAGTTTCAAAAGTTTATCATTGCTGTTTTTTACATTGGTGGCGGGTGCATATTTTTAACCATGATTCCCTACAAGCAAAATGATTTTGCCAAGTTTCTTATTATGGGCATTTTTATTTTGATTTGGGTTAATGACACTTTTGCTTATTTAGTTGGACGGTCTATTGGGCAAACAAAATTATATTCCGCAGTTTCTCCAAAAAAAACCATTGAAGGTTCTTTGGGAGGTCTTATTTTTGCATTGGTAGCAGCATACATTTTATCAGAATATGAAACTAACCTTAAGACATTTGAATGGCTAATTCTTGCCGTCGTAATAGTAGTAGCTGGCAGCCTAGGGGATTTATTGGAATCCAAGTTTAAAAGAATTGCCGGTGTAAAGGATAGTGGTGCAATATTGCCAGGACATGGCGGTATTTGGGATAGATTAGACAGTTTGGTATTTGCAGCTCCATTTGCATATTTAGTACTTAATATATTTTCGTATGTTTCATAAAGAGGGTCAAAAAATTATAATTACAGCCTTTTTCATAGTGGTTGCCATTATCCTTTCCGCACATTTCTATATAGCTATTGAATGGGTTAAGTTGGCGGTTCAAGTTGCCTCACTTACTCTATTGATTTTAATATTGCAATTCTTCAGAAACCCCAAAAGACCGGTAACCCCAACTTTTGATGAAATACTTGCTCCTGTTGATGGTAAAGTTGTTGTAATAGAAGAGGTTGAAGAACCTGAATATTTCAAGGACAAGCGTAAACAAGTTTCCATATTCATGTCTCCTCTAAATGTACATGTTACGCGCTATGCAGCAAGTGGAACGGTGACCTATTCAAAATATCATCCTGGTAAATACTTAGTGGCCTGGCATCCAAAATCCAGCACCGAAAATGAACGTACTACAGTAATATTGCACACTCCAAAATTTGGAGAGATAGGCTATAGACAAATTGCCGGTGCCGTTGCGCGCCGCATTGTAAATTATGCGGAGGAAGGCGAACAAGTTTCACAAGGACAAGATGCAGGTTTTATTAAATTTGGTTCTAGAGTAGATTTGTTTTTACCATTGGATTGCGACGTTGCGGTAAAATTGGACCAAAAAGTAGTCGGTGCAAAAACTTGTATAGCATCTATTCGGAAAAAAGATGACTGATAGAGCCAAATTACATAAACAGTTTGAAGAAGCAGTAGCTTACGTAAATAGCTACACAGAGCCTATGCCTGCGGATCTTTTGCTAAAACTATATGCATACTTCAAGGTGGCAAATAAGAATTTTGGTAATCCCGGAAGTAAAACTCCACTTATTAATGCATTTAAAGCCAATGCCATGATTCAAGCCCAAAACATAGGCATTGAAGAAGCTATGCAAGGTTATATTGATTTGGTAAATAAAGAAGTCAAGAAATCTTAAGATGCCAAATTTGAAAGTATATCTTTCTTTTCAAAATAAGCAAAATACACCCCGCCAAAGATTGTAATTACAAAATAGAGGCCCACCAAGTAGCTGCCTATCGAAAAATAACTGTTCAAACCAAACCAATCATCCGTTATAAAAATCAAAGCTAGTCCGGCGATACTTCTAAAAACTTCAATCCAAACAGCATAGGTTTCCTTATCCATCAAAGTTGAGTATCCATAAATTCCAATAAATATATACGCCCCAAATAAAAGGAGACCACTAAAACCTATTTCAGAATAATTATAGAACATAAACAACATTAATATGGTGTTTACCAATAGTTGAAAAATTGAATAGCCCTTCAGGTCTTTGGAAGCTTCAGGTTTATATTTTTTGAAGTTATAAACATCTTGAATAATTTGAATTGGATACTTTTCCTTCACATCTTCTGGCCTCCATCCTGTTGGCATAAACCAAATTCTTAGTTTATCCCAATAGCTATTGGTACGCCATGCATCTTTTATTAACCTCCAAATATGTTGAAAATTGATAAGTATGGGATTCCATGTACCGGCTGGTTTTAAGACACCATATTGAGGCGGAACTTCTGGTAGTTCTTCTTGAAAAGTCCCAAACATTCTATCCCAAAAGCTAAAAATCTGACCCAGATTCTTATCTATATATTCTGGATTGATTGCATGATGCACTCTATGTTGTGACGGTGTTATAATAATGTATTCTAACCATCCCATTCTACCAATGTGTCTTGTATGATACCAGAATTGGGCAAATAAATGAATAGGGGCCAAAATGGCGATTACCTTATGTGGAACACCTAACAACGCCGCGGGAATCAACAATAATGGAAAATACCCCAACAAATTGGAGATAGATTGCCTTAGCGCGCAGGCCAAATTGAACTCTTCACTACTGTGATGTATCACATGTTGGTTCCAAAAAAAATTGATGCTATGACTTAAACGATGGTTCCAATAACCTGCAAAATCAAGAGCAAAAAAGGCCACAATCCAGACCAACCAAGTCTCTTTTATTTCAGTTAATGCAAAAAAATCCAATAGAAAAGGATACGTAACAATAATAATCCCAAGGCCTAATGAATCTTTAACTACGTTGGTAAGTCCGGAGCTTAAACTGCTTATGGTGTCCATTACATTGCGCATCTGTTTTTTTACAAAATGCCCATATAGAGCTTCAAAAAGTACAAGCCCTATAAAAAATGGAGTAGCATATAATAAAGCTGTGGCATAGGTTTCCATGTTTCTAAAGATAAAAAAATCATCTAAAGTCATCGATTACCAATCGATAAAGACGTTCTCTCAATAAATAGGACAGATGACTAAACGGACTGTATCTTTACAATAATTGATTTACTAACCGGAGTATTACTCTTATCTGCATACAAATCTATAGGCACCAGTACATTGGTTTCTGGAAAATATGCACATAAATTCCCAGAAGGAATATCATAAGGAATTAGCTTGAATTTTTCCGCTCGCCGCTCTTTTCCATCATAATTGCTCACCAAATCCACCACTTGTTGAGCGTGTAGTTGTTGGTTTTTCATATCACTTGGATTCATAAAAACAATCCTTCGTTCTCCATAAATGCCACGATACCTATCATTCATACCATAAATAGTCGTGTTAAATTGGTCATGACTGCGAACGGTCATCAATACAAATTCATCAGTTTCTAAATTATGTTGCGGAAGTTTACATACTGAAAACTGGGCTTTGCCATCTGGTAATTTTGAAAAATCCGCCTCCCTAGTATTATTGGGCAAGTAAAATCCAGATCCTTTTGATCTATTGGAATATTCTTCATAACCATTCAAAACCATGGAAATTTTCTCCCTAATCAAATTGTAGTCAGTTCCTAAAGTCATCCAATCGATCTGAGCATCTGCACCAAAATATGCCCGAGCTATGTTGGCGATAATTTCTGGCTCGCTCATTAGATGGTCACTAGCGGGTTCTAACCTACCTTCGCTTTGATGTACCTTCCCCATACTGTTCTCTACGGTTACAAAGCGCTTCTTGTCCTTCTCTGTCCTACCCAAAGTGGGTAAGATCAAAGCTATTTTACCAGCAGTAAGGTGCGTGCGATTTAGTTTTGTACTAACTGAAACCGTTAAATCACAGGCCTGGAGTGCATCCGAAGTATATATGGTATCTGACGCTGCAGAAACAAAATTTCCACCTAACGCGATAAAAACCTTGGCCTTTCCTTTGTGCATTGCCTGTATAGCATTCACTGTATCCAAGCCTTCTTTATTTGGTGGTTGAAAACCAAATACGTTCTGAATGGATTTGTTCAAAGATTCTGAAACATGGTGCATAATTCCCACGCTTCTATCCCCTTGCACATTACTGTGTCCGCGAACAGGGCAGGTCCCTGCTCCTTTTTTGCCTATACTTCCTTTAAACAATAACAGATTTACACACTCTTTTATATTTTCAACTCCATTTTTATGTTGCGTAAGCCCCATGGCCCAGCAAATAATGATTTTTGATTTTTTAGCAAGTAGCTCAACTGCCAAATCAATTTGTGCGGAATCTACCCCACATAATTGGAGTAATTGGTCTTCATCATGGCTCTCCAAATCATCCAATAACTCTTGATACCCACTTGTTTTCTCTGAGATAAATGCATTATCAAATATCCCTTCTCCTTCTTTATGGCGCTTTGCCAAACGCTTCATGATAAGTTTTAGCAAAGAAACATCTTGATTGATTTTCACTTGAAGAAAAATATCAGTGAGTTGGGTTCCTCCACCTAATATTCCACTGAGTTGTTGTGGATTTTTAAATCTGTTCAATCCACTTTCTGAAAGAGGATTAATGGTAATGATCTTACCTCCATTTTCTTTGCATTTTTGCAATGCAGTCAGCATTCTAGGGTGATTAGTGCCCGGGTTTTGCCCAATGACAATAACAACCTCAGCCTCCGGAAAGTCTTCTAAAACAACAGAACCTTTGCCTATTCCCAATGTTTCAGAAAGTGCCACTCCACTAGATTCGTGACACATATTGGAACAATCTGGCATATTGTTAGTGCCAAAAGCACGCACAAAAAGACCATATAAAAAGGCAGCTTCATTGCTAGAACGCCCAGATGTATAGAAAATGGCCTCATCTGGAGAATGAAGAGTATGTAGATTTTCCGCAATAATTTTGAAAGACTCCGCCCAGGAAATAGGCTCATAATGAATCGAATCTGGCCTTAAAATGAAAGGTTCAGTAATTCTGCCACTTTTTCCGATGCGATAATCTGTCCATGTAGAAATTTCCTCAACAGAATGTTTCTCAAAAAAATTCCTATCTACCCGTTCCAATGTAGCTTCCTCTGCAATCGCTTTAGCCCCGTTTTCACAGTATTCACCCAATTTAGAAGGCTTTTCCGGATCTGGCCATGCACAACCTGGACAATCAAAACCTTCCTTTTGATTCATATGGGAAAGGGTTTTTAAAGATCTAAACAAGCCAGCTTCCTTACTTACATGTTCCAAAGCTGCCTTTATTCCAGGAATCCCGGCAGCATAATCTGAAGGCTCTGCAACCTTTAAATTTGAAAATTCTATAGTTCCGGTGGCTGAAATGTTACGTTTTGGAGCTTTAGGCATATGCTGAAATTATAATTATTATAAAGATACAGATTGCAAAAAACATTGACCGCATATACCTCCTTCTCCAAAAAAGGAGAGGGAGGCATAAATCGGCTATAAACATAAAGCGCTCCTATAAATTAAAGGTCTCCTTAATGCTTTTAGTAGAAAGTAATTTTCTAATAGACTCCAACTTGTCCGGACATTTTAAAAATGGATGTTCCTGATAGAGTTTTAAATAATCTGGCAAAACCTCGTTGGAATAGGCTTCTACTTTCTTATCTATCACCTCATTTATCTCACTGATAACATCTTTTTGAAAACTAAGCTCCACTGGATCTACATAACCAATTTTTATAAAACCAGCTGTCTTACGATGGCATCTACAGGGGTTGGATTTATTAAGGAGGCCACATTTATGATTCATAAAATTATATAGCTGCTTTTTAGCTCTATGTAATTTTACCCTGAAGTTTTCCTTGGAAATTTCCATAATCTCGCTCCCAACAGAATCTGGGAACTCAAATAACTCCCCAATAATATATATGAGCCTTTGCTCTCGATCAAGGCACAAGAGCATTCCTTTCATACAGCTAATTTTAGCCTCTTTTACCAATAGTTTTTCCTCTACTTCAAAGGAATAATCAGAAAGGGATTCATCTGGTAACTGATCTAATCCATGACCAAATTGTTCAAAAGTTGGTGGATTTACCTCATGTTTTCCTCTTTTCATATTCAAAAAGTGGTTTTTTATGATACGATACATCCATGTTCTAAAACTACTGTTCTGTTTAAAAGTTTCCAGTTTTGTAATGACCTTGATCAATACTTCCTGAGTCAAATCTGCCGCCTCATTTGTATCACCAACAAAGGTCAGCGCCACATTGAAAATCCAATCTTGATTCTTTATAATCAGAAACTCCAAAGCAGATTTATCACCAGAAAGGGCTTTTTCAATAAGAACTTCATCAGATGTATTTTCATTTAGTTGTGAGTTCATCTTTTACTTATTCATTAAAAAACTTCCATGCGGATTATCAAACGTAAGCAACCATTTACCATTCTTCTGCTTTTTAAGATTTACCATGGAAAGTCCACTTTGTTTGATTATGGTACCATCTGGTGCGGTTCCGGTCATAGTCCATGGGGCAATATGGGTTGCGGTATCACCATTTATAAAAACCTCGTGACCTTTGGGATACTCAAATTTTGGATTGATCGAAAAAGCACCCAAAAACATTTCTTTTAAAACTTTGAAATCGGTTACCCTAGTTTCTGGTTCAAAAATCACCAAAGCACCGGTTTGATAACTAGACATAACGCCATCAATATCCTTACTGTTAAAGGATTGAGTCATAGACTCGATTGCGTTAAGAACATCTTGTTGGTCTTCTGAAATTGTTTTGGTTTGCATAACTTTTTGTGTTTGAGAATTCATATTAGTGGTCATACCTAAGCAGATGACTAATGCTGCGTAAATGCATCTTTTGTAAATCATAATAATTGCTTTATGATTTAGACACATCTCAAAACACGACTGTTACAGTAATTTTTAATTTAATTCTCACACAGCTTAAAGCCAAGAGATTAGATAAGCTCAGGCAACAAAATAACCTCAAAGTAAACCAAGAATTATTTTTGCCGCTTATTTCATGTTATCTAAATTCTGAAAACCCTACCCCAAACTCGCCAAGCTTTTCTCCAATGTCTCAATTTTGGCTTCTGCATCTGAAGCTTTCTTTTTTTCTATGGCCACAACTTTTTCAGGGGCATTGCTTACAAAGCGTTCGTTACTAAGTTTCTTTTGGACAGATTGCAAAAATCCCTTGGTATAATTAAGCTCTTCTGTAATCTTTTTGATTTCTGCCTCAATATCAATGGCTCCACCAATAGGAATAAAGTATTCATTGTTTTTTACTCTAAAACTCAAAGCGCCATCTAATCCTTTATCCACAGTTTCTATATGAGTAATATTGCCCAATTTGGTGATAATGGCATCCATCTGGGCACTTATTTTTCCGCTATTTAAAATTGAAAGTTCCAGCCCTTCTTTTTGAGCAATGTTTTTCTCCTTTCTAATTGTGCGTATACCCGAAATTACCTCAGCAGCAAAATCAAAATCAGAAATCAAATCAGTATTTACTTCGGCTACTTTTGGCCAATTGGAAATAATCAGTGCTTGTTCCGGTGTTCTCTGCGCAATATGCTGCCAAACTTCTTCTGTTAAAAAGGGCATAAACGGGTGTAACAGTTTTAGATTTTCTTCAAATAGGTGAATCACTGCATTTAAAGTCGTCTCATCAATAGGCTGTTGATAGGCTGGCTTAACAATCTCCAATAACCAGGAACAAAAATCATCCCAAACCAGTTTATAAATGGCCATTAAAGCATCTGAAATACGATATTTAGAAAAATGGTCTTCAATCTCAGCAAGAGTTTGATTAAACTTGGCAGTATACCAATCAATTCCAATTTTTGCAGCCTCAGGCTGAGGTAAATCTGCAACCTCCCAACCTTTTACCAATCTAAAGGCATTCCAAATCTTGTTTGCGAAGTTTTTTCCTTGCTGACATAAAGCTTCATCAAACATTAGGTCATTTCCTGCTGCTGAGCTTAACAAAAGTCCTACACGAACTCCATCAGCCCCAAAATCTTTCATGAGTTTGAGGGCATCAGGTGAATTCCCTAATTGTTTGGACATTTTTCTACGTTGCTTGTCGCGCACCAAACCTGTTAAGTATACATTCTCAAAAGGTCTTTTTCCTTGATATTCATAACCAGCAACAATCATCCTTGCCACCCAGAAGAACAAAATATCTGGTCCTGTTACCAAATCACTTGTTGGGTAATAGTAGTTTATTTCTTCGTTATCAGGGTCCAAAATTCCACCGAAAACGCTTATAGGCCATAACCAAGAAGAAAACCAAGTATCTAAGGCATCTGGATCTTGGCGTAAATCTGACGCTTGGATTTGTGGATTCTTGGATTTTGTTTTTTTAAGTGCTTCTTCTTTACTTTCTGCTACCACAAAATCGTTTTTACCATCTCCGTAGTAGTAGGCTGGAATCTGTTGTCCCCACCATAATTGGCGAGAAATATTCCAATCCCTTATGTTTTCCATCCAATGACGATAAGTATTTTCAAACTTTTTAGGGTATAGCTTAACATCACCATTTTTTAGAACTGCATCTAGAGCAGGCTTGGCCAAACCTTCCATTTTAAGGAACCATTGATCCGACAGTCGAGGCTCAATAACCGCCTTTGTGCGCTCAGAAGTACCTACTTTGTTCATGTGTTGCTCGGTTTTTACCAAAAAACCATTTTCTTCAAGCTCTTTTGAGATTTCCTTTCTCACTACAAAACGGTCTTTCCCTTGATACTGAAGGCCATAAGAATTAAGCGTAGCGTCTTCATTAAAGATATCTATAACCTCCAGACCATGCTTATCTCCTAAGTTCTTATCATTTTCATCATGAGCAGGGGTCACTTTTAAGCAACCCGTACCAAATTCAATATCCACATATTCATCCTCAATAATGGGAATAACTCTATTACAAATGGGAACAATCGCTTTTTTTCCCCTTAAATGGCGATATCTTTCATCGTTTGGGTTAATACAAATAGCGGTATCACCTAAAATAGTCTCGGGTCGTGTTGTTGCGATAGTGACTTTTTCATCGGAACCTTCAATTGAATAAGCCAAGTAATATAAGGTGCCTTGACGTTCTTCATGTATTACTTCTTCATCAGAAAGAGTGGTTTTAGCTTCTGGATCCCAATTCACCATCCGATAACCCCTGTAAATCAGACCTTTTTCGTATAAATCCACAAAAACTTTAATAACGGATGCTGACATATCGTCATCCATTGTGAACTTTTTACGCTTCCAATCCAAGGAACACCCAAGTTTTTCCAATTGTTTAAAGATAACTCCCCCGTACTCATGGGTCCAATCCCAAACATGCTTTAAAAATTCCTCCCGGGTCAAATCTGACTTTTCAATCCCTTCTGCTTTCAATTTAGCCACCACTTTTGCCTCAGTAGCAATTGCCGCATGATCGGCCCCCGGAACCCAACAAGCATTCTTCCCCATAAGCCTTGCCCTTCTAATAAGCACATCTTGAATAGTATTGTTGAGCATATGGCCCATGTGCAACACTCCCGTAACATTAGGTGGTGGTATTACAATTGTATAAGGCTCCCTATCATCTGGTTTTGAGCTAAAAAAATCATGCTTCATCCAGTAGGTGTACCAGTGCTCTTCTACCCTATTAGGGTCGTATTTTGATGGAATTTCCATTTTTCGGTATAGTTTTTGTCTTTTTGTACTCGGATTGGGTTTTTGAAGGAGAGACGTAATGTTAATTTAACGCTATTCTTCGGCTGAGAACCAATCCCGAAATACGAAACAAAAATAAGTAACGTTATTACATAACAAAAGAATTTTGGATGCAGGTGTGAAAACATTTAAATTTGAAGTTCACCCAAAACTAGAAATGATGAAAAAAACTGTACTCATGTTGTTCGTTGGACTTTTGTCTTTAGGCGTTTTTGCCCAAGAGTCTACAGCAAAAATTGAATTTAAAAGTGAGACCGTCGATTACGGTGAAATTGCAAAAGGCAGTGATGGAGTTCGAGTTTTCGAGTTTACCAATACCGGAAGTGTTCCGTTGGTAATCAGTAATGTTAAATCCAGTTGTGGATGTACTATTCCTAAAAAGCCAGAAGAGCCTATCTTACCTGGTAAAACTGGCCAGATTCAGGTTAAATATGACACCAAAAGAGTTGGTCCAATTAGAAAAGCAATTACAGTAACCTCTAACGCGGATACTCCTACTAAAGTTCTTAAAATTAAAGGAAATGTTAAGGCTGAAGGAGCCAAGTAGAAGAAAATAATATTGAAACTAAAAGTCCTATGAATTTTTATTCATGGGACTTTTTTATTTAGAATACTTTTTTAAGTACAAACGAGAACAGCAAATCTTTGTTATAGCGCTCTATTAATACACGTATGCGTTTTCCTTCTTTGTCATTCAACATTTTTAGGACTTCTTGCAGTTTATAACGGTGTATTTTTTTTCCATTAACTGCCAGTATAACATCACCCGCTTGCAATCCAGCCTCGGCTGCAGGGCTTCCAGCCCTAATACCAGAAACGATAATTTCTGGCACTAAACTAAGTCTGGTCTTGTTTTCCAAAAGAATTTGAACATTTCCAAAAGAGCCTTCTTCACTTTTTACCACGCCATTAAAACCTGCTATACTCTCCGCTATATACCTAAGTCCATTATGCTGTAATTCTATACCGGCCATGTTATATTGAAATGGGGCCCTAAAATTTCCATTCTTTTTAAAAGTAACCTGTCCCTTGGCATAATCAAAAATGATATTAAACCGTTTCAAAATCTCTCCACCCACGCTTCCGTTGCGATCTCCCAGGTTTTTAATGAATCCAAAAGATTCTCGGTATGGAAAAGCCGCTTTTGCATCTTTTAATTCAAAATCTCCAATTTTAATGCCGCTTACCTTTGTACGTTTACCAAAAATATCTCCGCTTAATCCGCGTCCTAAATAGTCCTCATAATGCTTCTCTGGTATCTCTAATCCTTTTTCCGGCTCTCTAAAAAGCCATAGCGCATCACTACTTCCCGTATCCACTAATAGCTTAACGGGAATGTCTTCGGCACCTTCCATTAAAACTGTACCCTCAACATAGGCTTTCCGTCGTTCTATAGATAGGTTAAGGGTCTGAGATTTACTATGGGGGTCATGTCTGTACAAATCAGGATTATGTAGTTTAATGTTCCTTGCATTATAGTTGATCTCTACTTTAAAGTCCCTAAACAGTTCATACCCCAGAATACCATGTACCGGTATCCCCAAAGATGTCGAAAAATTAATTTCTTTGTCCAAAACCACATATAAATCCTGGTTGTAGTTCTTGACCTTCCCCAGTTTAAACACATTTCCCTTGGAACTCAAGGCTTTCATTGGTTCACCATCCCCTAGCCCTCTAATTGTAACCTCCGAAACATTGTTGATTTGTAGTGAATCTCTATCTGAAATGTTAAAAAGAATAGGCTTGCTTACTCCAGAGTCTAATACAAAAGTGAGTTCTTCACCATTAATTTCGATAGGAATGATGATGAGGTTGTTAATCAGTTCAAAATTGATTTTTTGAAACTTTTGGTTTTTGGGCAACTTGAAGCCCTGTGCCGAAATCAAAAAGGGAAGTGACACAAAAAGAAGCGTAAAAAGATGTAGGTTTTTTTTCAATTTGCTTACTTCTAAAAGGTTATGTTATTCAATATACAAAATAATAACCGACTCTAACTTTAATTTAACATTCCCATAACCCCTCAAATAATGTAATAATGTGTTGTTTCCAAGAGTTGGTTTTACCATTTTTGCTTAAAATTTAAAGCATGCCAGGTATATCTAAAAAAGGGCTACAAATGCCAGCCTCCCCTATACGTAAATTGGTTCCATATGCCGAGGAAGCAAAAAAAAGGGGTACCCATGTAATTCACTTAAATATTGGGCAACCGGACATTAAGACCCCAAAAATAGCGTTGGATGCCGTAAGAAACCATACCATTGAAGTTCTTGCGTATAGCATGACAGAAGGTTCCGAGCAGTATAGAGAAAAAATTGCCGATTATTATTCCAAAAAAAACATAAATGTCTCGGCCAAGGACATTATTGTGACCACAGGAGGGTCTGAGGCACTTTCTTTTGTAATGGGAACCATTATGGATGGTGATGATGAAATCATCATACCTGAACCTTTTTATGCCAACTATAATGGCTTTGCAACTGCTTCTGGAGTAAATGTGGTGCCCATAGCATCTTCAATTGAGAGCAACTTTGCATTACCTCCAATAGCTGATTTTGAAAAATTAATAACTCCAAAAACAAAGGCAATCCTTATCTGTAATCCGGGAAATCCTACTGGATATCTGTACAGCAAGGAGGAAATTATACAACTAGCGAATCTGGTTAAAAAGCATAATTTGTTCTTAGTTGCGGATGAAGTATATAGAGAATTCACTTATGAAGGGCGTGAACATTACTCTATTTTACAAGAATCAGGGCTTGAAGAGCATGCCATTATTGTAGATTCTGTTTCTAAAAGGTATAGCATGTGTGGGGCGCGTATTGGCTGTTTGGTTTCCAAAAACAAGGAAGTTATTCAAACTGCAATGAAATTTGCCCAAGCACGATTATCCCCACCAACATTTGCTCAAATTGCCAGTGAAGCTGCTTTAGAAACCCCGCAAAGCTATTTTGATGAGGTTATTAAAGAATATGTGGAAAGAAGAAATATTCTTGTTTCCGAGCTACAAAAAATAGAAGGTGTCAGGATTGCAATACCTCAAGGGGCGTTCTACTGTGTTGTTGAACTGCCTGTTTCTAATTCTGATGATTTTGCTCAATGGCTTTTAGAAAAATTTGAAATGGACGGAAATACTGTGATGGTCGCTCCAGCTGCGGGATTTTATGCTACCGAGGGATTAGGTGAAAATCAAATAAGAATTGCTTATGTTCTTGAAAAAGAACAACTTATTAAGGCTGTTCAAATATTGGGAGAAGCCTTGAAAACATATAGCACCAAGTGAACATTCAAGAAAACATATCGTTAAAAAGCTACAATACCTTTGGTATTGATGCAAAAGCTCGCTTTTTTATTGAAATAAATGGCCTTGCGCAGCTCCAAAAGGTACTTGAACTTGAAGCGTATCCAAAAAAGTTTATCATAAGCGGCGGAAGCAATATGTTGCTTACCAACGATATTGATGCCTTAGTGATGCATATCAATTTAAAAGGTATAACGGTTGTTGAAGAAAATGAGGAGGAAGTTGTGGTTAAGGCCATGGCAGGAGAAAATTGGCATGAACTGGTACTTTGGAGTTTAGACAATGGTTATGGTGGATTAGAAAACCTTTCGCTTATCCCAGGAAATACTGGAACTGCACCCATTCAGAACATTGGCGCATATGGTGTGGAACTCAAAGATGTGTTTGTAAGTTGTTCCGCTATGGAAATAGAAAGCGGCAATTTAATCGCCTTTGATGCAAAAGATTGTGAATTTGGTTATAGAGATTCTATTTTCAAGAATGATGCTAAAAATAAGTACATCATAACATCAGTAAGTTTAAAACTAACCAAGAAAAATCATGATTTAAACACAGGTTATGGTGCCATTGAAGGTGAACTTAAGAAAAATGGTATTGTTTACCCTACTATACAAGATGTATCCAACGCTGTAATAGCAATAAGACAAAGCAAATTACCCGACCCTAAAGAGCTTGGAAATAGTGGTAGTTTCTTTAAGAATCCGGTGATTTCCAGAAAAAACTTAGAAAAGCTTAAAAAAATACATCCTGACATTCCCTCTTATAGCATGGACAAGGATCAATTTAAGATTCCCGCGGGTTGGTTAATAGAACAATGTGGATTTAAAGGAAAGCGATTTGGAGATGCCGGTGTACATGAAAAACAGGCCTTGGTGCTTGTAAATTATGGGAATGCCACTGGTGGGGAAATACTGGAACTGGCGCAATTAATTCATCAAGAAGTGGATAGTAAATTCAAAATTCGCATTCACCCAGAAGTTAATATAATAAAATAACCCCCGCATTGAATCAATCACAGGGGTTATACCAAACCAAACTAACCAAAATTGTATGTACTTATCTAAGTATTCTTTCTTTATCTTGCATTTAAACGCTAACAAATAATCCTTTTCCTAATTTAGCGTTGTTGTATATACGATATAAACGTTATTTTAGATTTTAGCCCCCTAAAATTTTACCCTAACGACCCATAAATGAGTACACTAATCGAGAAACATATTGTTTCATTACTTGCTGAAAAAGATGATAAAGCAATATCACTTTTATATGATAACTATGGAGATACTCTTTTTGGTGTGGCCTATAAAGTTGTTAGAGATGAGGATTTGGCACAAGATGTTCTTCAAGAAAGTTTCATAAAAATCTGGAAAAAAGCAGATTCTTACGATCCATCCAAAGCAAAACTTTTCACATGGCTGTTTCGCATTACAAGAAACACAGCGATAGATAAGTTAAGAAGTGTTAACAATAAATCAGACAAAGAAGTCCAAATAGACGTTTCAGACGTATATAATCTAGGAGTAAACGGCATAAGGCCAGAATTTATGGATGTCCAAGATAACTTGGAGAAAATAGAGTCAAAATATCAAATCGTTTTGGAAGCTCTTTTTTTTCAAGGAATGACGCAGCAAGAAGCAAGTGAAGAGTTGGATATTCCACTGGGAACAGTTAAATCAAGATTAAAAATTGGTTTAAGGGAACTTGGTAAGATTTACGGTACAACAATGACTATACTTCTATTGATAATTTTATTACCATGAAAGAAAAAGTAAAAATATTCTTGGATTCCGATATACTGGAAAAATATCTTTTAGGGGATACTTCTAAAGAAGAAAACCTTAAAGCAGAAAGGTACATCACTATGTATCCTGAAGTAAGGGAAACTTACAATGAGCTTCAAGATAACTTGGAAGCTTTTGCTAAGACATATGCTAGAAAAACACCTGAAGGTCTTAAGGAGATTATTCTTCACAGTGCTAGAAAAGAGCAAGTTGCAAGTAAAAAATTCTTCCGTTATGCAATTGCGGCCAGTGTGGCCATAATGATATTTGCTGGCTCTTCATACTTTTTCTGGAATCAAAGCAAAAGTCTTCAAGAAGAAAATACTTTGGTTACCAACCAAATGAAGTCTTTGGAGGAAAACATGAAAAATCAACTGGAAGATGTTAGAAACCAGTTTATCGTTCTTAACAACCCAGGTACTAAAAGATATAATGTAAAAGGTAAAATGGAAGCTAAAGAGCTTAAGGCCGTAGCTTACATAAATCCAGTAAAAAAACTTTCCTATATCAATGTTAGCAATGTGCCCAATCTTCCTGAAAACAAATGTTTTCAAATGTGGGCAGAAGTAAATGGAGAGTTGGTCAATTTGGGTGTCATCAAACAATTTGATGATAAAAATAAACTCTTGGCGCTTCCATATGCAGAAAATGCAATAGGATACATTACCATTGAACCAGAAGGAGGCAATACCTCACCTACAGTTCAAAATATAGTGGCCAATATCACTTATTAAACACTACCTCTAAAGTATCCTTAAACTTCAGTTCCTTTAGACAGGTATTTTGTAACTTTGTCCAAAAGTTGGAATATGAAGCTCGCATTATTGACCATAGGTCTATTAGGACTTGCATTTGCCGGAATTGCCATTAAAATATGGTCTAAAAAAGATGGTAAATTTGCTGGCACCTGTGCAAGTCAGAATCCTTATTTAAATAACGACGGAGAAGCTTGCGGGTTCTGTGGAAAACTTCCATCTGAACAAGACTGTAAAAAGGACTCTGTTCCAGAATTACAATAGCTCATTTTTAATACCCACTCTGCAAAATAAAGTTTTTGAACAAAGTTGAGCAGTCCATTCAGGAGAACATAAAAAAGGCAATAGATGGTAATCAAATTGCCTTTAGCATACTTTTGGATACTTTTTGGAACGATGTTTATGGATTTCAGCTCACTAGGACTAAAAACGAAAATGATGCCGAGGATATTACAATCAGAACCTTTTCCAAGGCTTTTGATAAGATAAATACCTACGATGATGCCTATGAATTTAAGACGTGGCTCATTACTATTTCCAAAAATCTTCATGTAGACCTTATCCGAAAAAGAAAAAGAAGCCTTTTAGATGAAATGGATACCCATGGTGACGTTGTAAAAAAGGTTTTGGATGAAACACCTTCTGTAGAAGATCAATTAATTATAGAACAAAATCTTGCCAATCTTTTACAAGACATTAAAAAATTAAAACCTCACTATCAAAAAGTCATCAACCTTAGATATTTTAATGAATTGAGTTACGCAGAAATAGCAAAAGAACTCAATGAACCCATAAACAATATCAAAGTAAAACTTTTACGGGCCAAAAAACTTTTAGCAGAGATTATCAAAAAAAAGTGAGGCCATCACAAGAAGTTCTTTCCTTCCTAGTTTCGTATCTTTGTAAATCAAATTTCTTTTATGAGCACAGCTGTTATAGACAATGTTCTACCACCAAAAGGAAAACCAAAATGGCTTAGGGTAAAGCTCCCAACTGGTAAAAAATATACGCAGTTAAGAGGCCTTGTGGACAAGTATGACCTGCATACTATTTGCACCTCAGGAAGTTGCCCTAACATGGGAGAATGTTGGGGTGAAGGAACAGCTACTTTTATGATTTTAGGAAACATTTGTACTCGTTCCTGCGGATTTTGTGGAGTTAAAACGGGAAGACCAGAGAGTGTTGACTGGGCAGAACCTGAAAAGGTGGCTCGTTCCATAAAAATTATGGAGATAAAACATGCGGTGGTCACCTCGGTAGATAGAGATGATCTAAAAGACATGGGATCTATTATATGGGCAGAAACCGTAAAGGCCATTAGAAGAATGAACCCAGAAACCACTTTGGAAACTCTTATTCCTGATTTCCAAGGAATTGAAACCCATTTAGATAGAATTCTAGAGGTTTCTCCTGAGGTCATTTCCCATAATATGGAAACCGTAAAGCGGCTTACAAGAGAAGTACGCATTCAAGCTAAGTATGAAAGAAGTTTGGGTGTTTTGGATTATCTCAAGAAAAATGGTGCCAGCAGAACTAAATCTGGTATCATGCTGGGTCTTGGCGAAATGGAAGAAGAGGTAATACAGACCATGAAGGACCTAAGAAAGGCTGATGTTGATGTAGTTACAATAGGTCAATATTTACAGCCATCGAAAAAACATTTACCGGTAAAGGAATTTATACTACCCGAGCAGTTTAAAAAATATGAGGAAATAGGTTTAGAAATGGGCTTTAGACATGTAGAAAGCGGTGCCTTGGTTCGATCTTCCTACAAGGCTCATAAGCATATTCACTAGCCACATACCCTACCTATTATTATCAAATGAAACATGTTAACATTGGCATAAACGGCTTTGGACGTATTGGAAGAACACTGTTTAGGTTACTTCAAAACCACTCCAATATAAATGTTGTGGTCATTAATGATTTGAGTGATGCCAGAACATTGGCACATCTTTTAAAATATGATAGTATTCATGGTACTCTCAATGTCAATATAGGTTCTAGTGAAAGTGACATCATTGTTGATGGCAAAAAGGTCAAGGTATTAAACCACAATAATCCGCAAGAGATTAATTGGAAAGCATACGATGTAGATATCGTAGTTGAAGCATCAGGGAAATTTAAAAAGAGAGCGCATTTAACACAACATCTAGAAAATGGTGCTAAAAAGGTCATCCTGTCCGTTCCGCCTGAAGATGACGACATTAAAATGGTGGTAATTGGAGTAAATGAAACACAGATTGGACCAGATGACCATATCATCTCCAATGCTTCATGCACAACCAACAACGCAGCTCCCATGATAAAGGTAATTGACGAGTTATGTGGTATAGAACAAGCCTATATTACCACGATCCATTCCTATACTTCCGATCAAAGCCTTCATGACAGACCACATAGAGATTTAAGAAGGTCTAGAGCGGCCGGACAGTCCATTATACCCACAACAACAGGTGCTGCAAAAGCGCTAACAAGGATTTTTCCGCAACTATCAGATGTCATTGGAGGATGTGGCATTCGCGTTCCCGTGCCAAACGGCTCATTGACAGACATAACGTTCAATGTTAAAAAAGAGACCTCAATTGAGGAAATAAACCATACTTTTGAGTATTATGCTAATAATCAACTGAATAATATACTTCAGTATACCGAAGACCCCATTGTTTCCATAGACATAAACAATAGTTGTTATTCTTGTACGTTTGATTCATTAATGACCTCCGTTATTGGAAAAATGGTGAAAATCATTGGATGGTATGATAATGAAACTGGATATTGCTCCAGAATTGTTGATTTAATAGCTTTACTTATAAAGAAAAACTACGTTTGACGTCAAATACAATATATAAATGTGTTTGCAGCATAAAGTTAATTGTGCTGTACATTTTCCTTTGCACCCAAGTCTCTTATGGGCAAAAGGATATTAGTTCTACCACAAAAGTACAGTCCATCTTTGATGAGTTCATGGTCTACAGACATCAAAACAAAGTAGATAAAGCCCTGGAAACTTTAGATCAAGCCGCAAAAATTGCGGAAAACAATGAAGATGCAAAGCTTCTGTTGGATACCTATCATCAATACGCAAGATTGTTTTTGGAAGAAGGCGATAGAGAAACCACAATTTTCTATTGGGATCGAGCAAGTATTCTGTTAAAAGACCTCTCCTATTCATTTGGGCAAGCTTTCCACAATTATTTGGAAGCCGCGGTACGTTTTGATGAAGGAAACAATTTTCAGTCCCTAAAGCTTTTAGAAGAATCAAGAAAGTTGAGCAACAACAGGAATTTAAGCAACAATATTCTATTACTTGAAGCATACATATATACCAATATTGAAAAATATGAGGATGCCATTAAGAACTTACATGCGCTTATAGTTAATTCAGACGATAAAGAAAGAGCATATCTAGCCACCAAGGCAAACCTGCAGCTTGCAAAAATAAGCCTCGACTTAGATGACTTGGAAGAAGGAATTATTCATTCTAAAGCTGCACTTGAGCTTGCTGAAAAACATGGTTATTCCAAAGAGATAAAAATAGCCAACGAGAGACTTTCCATTATCTATGAGAGAATTGGCAGCTATGATGAATCACTTCGTTATAAAAAGAGCCTGCAACAGATTAAGGATTCTATTTTCAATATTGAGAAAGTAAAATTAGAGGCCACAACTGCAGATAGAATTAGGTTTGAGCATCAAATGACCGAAATAAATAAGCTTACTGCTAAAAATGAGGAGTTAAGTGAATCTAAAAATCGTTCAGAGATCACTGCCATACTTACTTCCGCTTTCTTAACTATTATCTCATTATTGGCAGTATCCCTTTTTAGAAATAATCAAATTAAGCTTAAAACAAACGATTTATTATATACAAAAAACAAAGAGTTGGAGTTGGCAAGAGACTCGGCGGTTTCTGCTATGGAAGCTAAAACCAATTTTTTATCCACGGTTACGCATGAGTTGCGCACACCACTATATGCAGTGACTGGGCTTACGCACTTGTTGTTGGATGAAGACCCGGCAGAACATCAAAAAGAACATTTAAAATCTTTAAAGTTTTCAGGTGACTACCTTTTAAACTTCATTAACGATATTCTACAAATCAACAAAATAGATGCAGAAAAACTTGAACCCTTGAACATTGAGTTCAAACTGCAAAAAGTTCTTACAGATGTTGTGGATTCATTAAGACAGAATGCAAATGAAACTAATACCAGCTTAATTTTAGATTACGACACAAAAATTCCGAAGCACCTTCTAGGTGACCCCATAAAATTATCTCAAATATTCATGAACCTTATGGGTAATGCGCTAAAGTTCACCAAAGACGGAAAGGTAGAAGTTATAGCCAAATTATTGAACAAGGACGAGGAAAACGTAAAGCTATACTTTGAGGTAAAAGATAATGGTATTGGGATTTCCGAAGATCAACAGAAAAATATTTTTGACAGTTTTGAACAAGGTTCTGTTCAAATAAATAGAGAATACGGCGGAACAGGTTTAGGACTAACCATTGTAAAGAGTTTGCTAGGTCTTTTTAATAGCAAAATAAACTTAGAAAGTGAACTTGGCCACGGAAGTTCCTTCTTCTTTGAAATGGACATTAAATGTGATACCAATGCAATGGATGAGGTTTCTTTTGAATTAGATCCGGAAGAATTTGAATTTAAGGGATTACATATTTTGATTGTGGAAGACAACAAAATAAACCAAGTAATCACCAAGAAAATGTTAACCAAAAAGGAGATTACCTGTGATATTGCAAACAATGGCAACGAAGCTATAGATATGGCCAAGGCAAATACCTATAATGCTATTCTAATGGATATCCATATGCCCGGAATTAGTGGTGAAGAAGCTACCCGTCAAATAAGAAAATTTGATGAAGAAATTCCCATTATCGCCTTAACGGCTATTTCTTTGGACGACAGTTTGGACAGCTTTTATGAAGCTGGCTGTAATGATGTAGTAACCAAACCATTTAAACCAGAGGTATTCTACCAGAAAATAGGAGAGAACATCTTTAGAAAAAAGATGGAGGGTCAAGTCTAAATCAATTCAATCACGGCCTTTTTCAATACCTTATGATCTTCATCTGAAAAATGATGGGCCACTTCCAAATAATAAAGATTCTCAACTTTACCTTCTAACCTAACAAAGTCTTTTTCAGTGGTCAGCACTACATCATAGTCTTTAAATTGACCTATTTCTTGATCCGAGAAATAATGATGGTCGCCATACTCAAAATGTTTGAATTCCAAACCAAGATTGATTAGATAAGAAACTAAGGGTTTGGGAAAAGCTATTCCAGTGACCAATGCAACCTTTTTACCATTTAGCTCAGAACGCTCAACACTTCCCTCTGCATTTTTAAAGCTATTGGCATACTTAAAATGGCAAAAAAGCACTTTTTGTTTATTTGATGGTTTCAACTTTTGTGAAATAGAGGTTTTTTCATCTTCCAATAAAGATTCAGGGCATTTTGTAACAATAATGATATCTGCTCGCTTTGCCTCCTTTTTACTATCTCTAAGGTTTCCTGTTGGCAAATACCAATCGTTGAAAAACAAATTGTCATATGCCGTTAATAAAATAGAAAAACTAGGTTTTACCTTTCTATGCTGAAAAGCGTCATCCAAAAGAATAACATCAGGCTTTACCATATTTTGAAGTTTAGTAATGCCATTTCTTCTATCCGCGTCAACCGCTATTATGGACTGCGGAAATTTTTTAAACAACTGAAAGGGTTCATCGCCCAAATCCTCTACCGAGCATTTTTTATCAGCAAGCAAAAAACCTTTGGACTTTCTTTTATAGCCCCTACTTAAAACCGCTACCTTTTTATCACCAATTAATCGAATTAAATATTCTATCATTGGTGTTTTACCAGTGCCGCCAACACTCAGGTTACCCACGCATATAGTAGGCGTTTTATACGCTACAGATTTGAAGAATCCAATATCATAAAGAAGATTCCTTGCATAAACGACCAATGCATAAATAAAAGAAAATGGAAATGCTATTTTCCGAAGCAGTTGCAGCATATAGCGAAAATATAATATTTTATCTTTAGCAACATTAAGAAACATCAAATGACCGTAAAGGATATTACAAAAATACTGGAAGAACTTGCTCCATTGTCCCATGCAGAAGAATTTGATAATGTAGGATTACTGGTTGGCAATTATAACATGAATGTAAAAGGCGTCTTAGTTACTTTGGACACACTTGAAAATGTTGTGGATGAAGCTATTAAGAAGGACTACAATATGATTGTGAGCTTTCATCCCATCATATTTAAAGGACTTAAAAAACTAACTGGAGCTAATTATGTGGAAAGAGTAGTTTTAAAGGCTATAGCCCATAATATTGCCATTTACAGCATGCATACGGCCTTGGACAATAGCAATATGGGGGTAAATGCTAAAATCTGTGAAGTCTTGGGCATCCAAAATCCAAAAATTCTTATACCAAAAAAAGGAACTATCAAAAAATTGACCACTTATGCCCCAATGGTTAATGCCGATGCTGTTAAATCTGCTTTATTCAACGCAGGGGCTGGAGAAATGGGGAAATACAGTAATTGTAGCTTTAGCACCAATGGTGATGGTAGTTTTAAGGCAGGGATTGATGCCAATCCAACAATTGGTAAAATAGGAGAAACCCATTTTGAAAAAGAAGTGCAAATCAATATGATTTTTTCCTTTGAAAAAGAAAAATCCATCGTATCAGCCCTTTTTGAAAACCATCCTTATGAAGAAGTAGCATATGAAATAGCCACTTTAGAAAATATCAACCAAAATATTGGTATGGGAATGTATGGGGTTCTTGATACTGAAATGGATGAAAGCACTTTTCTTCAAATGGTTAAGAAAAGAATGAATGCTTCCGTTGTTAGACACTCCAATTTGCTTGGTAAAAAGGTAAAAAAGGTAGCGGTACTAGGTGGTAGCGGTGCATTTGCAATTTCCGCGGCAAAAAAAGCAGGTGTTGATGTTTTTATTACTTCTGATCTAAAATATCATCAGTTTTACGAAGCGGAGGGTCAATTGGTACTAGCAGATATTGGGCACTTTGAAACTGAGCAGTTTACAAAAGACTTATTAGTTGATTATCTTATCAAAAAAATTCCTAATTTTGCAATCTCGTTATCGGAAAGTATAACAAATCCCATCAAGTATTTATAATTTATGGCGAAAAAAAAGGAAAACACCGTTGAGGAAAAATTAAGAGCGCTGTATGATTTGCAGTTAATTGATTCTCGGGTTGATGAAATACGCAATGTAAGAGGTGAATTGCCTCTAGAAGTTCAAGATTTGGAAGATGAAGTATTGGGTCTTAAAACCCGTATGGACAAATTGAAAACGGATGTAGAAACTGTAAATTTTGAAATTGCAGCTAAGAAGAACCTCATTGAAGAAGCCAAGACGCTTATTAAGAAATATGCTGAGCAGCAGAAGAATGTAAGAAACAGTCGTGAATTTAATTCTTTGAGCAAAGAAGTTGAATTCCAAGAATTGGAAATTCAATTGGCTGAAAAAAATATAAAGGAGTTCAAGGCCCAAATAGATCAGAAAAAAGAGGTCATAGCAGACACCAAAGAGAAATTATCAGAAAGAGATGGCCACCTAAAGCACAAGAAAAGTGAGTTGGATGCTATTCTTGCCGAAACCGAAAAAGAGGAAAAGGCACTTTTGAAAAAATCTGAAGAGTTTGAAGAAAAAATCGAAGAGCGTTTGATACAGGCTTACAAGAGAATTCGCCATAACGTAAAAAATGGTTTAGCTGTTGTTCCTGTAGAGAGAGGAGCATCTGGTGGTTCTTTCTTTACTATACCTCCGCAAGTGCAAGTAGAGATTGCTTCAAGAAAGAAAATCATTACTGATGAGCATAGTGGAAGGATTTTGGTAGATCCACAGCTTGCAGAAGAAGAACAAGTAAGAATGCAAGGAATGTTCGCTAAAATCTAGAAACATTTTTTTTCTAAAAAATATAAGCCACCTTTTCAGGTGGCTTTTTTTATTTTATTCCCTATGAATTAAGTTTAGGTACTGGAAAGTAATTCTATCATTTTTTTCTCTACCTCCTCAGAATCCCATTTCGTTTCAATATCTGATAACTTCATGATTTCTTGCATGATTTTCTCTTGCTCATCCCCTATTGCCAAAGCCTCGGCATAAGGTCTTTCTGAAAATGTGACCCTACTATACACGGGAATCCATTTATCTGGATGCTTCGCAGCAAATCTTTTTTCAATTTTCTTTTGCAATAGAAAGTTTGGACTAGCAGTCTTACTGCTCATTTCAATAAAATTTCTATAACTAAGTTCCGCTATTGCATCAGCATTGGGTTTTCTATTTGTCTGGTATTTACTAAATATAACCTCCCAATCATCTCCATAGGTTGTCATTAATTCATCCAACTCATAAATGTCTTCAAAGCCAGCATTCATTCCTTGCCCATAAAAAGGAACAATGGCATGTGCAGAATCACCTACTAAAGCCACCTTATCCCAATAAGTCCAAGGATAACATTTCATGGTAACCATGGCACTTGTTGGGTTCTTAAAAAAATCTCCCGTCAAATTCTCAATCTCCTTTTTAACATTGGGAAAATAAGTTTTAAAGAAAGCCTTTGCCTCTTTTTCAGTGGTAATATTTTCAAAAGAAACTTCGCCCTCAAAAGGTAGAAACAATGTACAGGTAAAACTACCATCAATATTGGGCATTGCGATAAGCATGAATTTTCCTCTAGGCCAAATATGGAAAGAGTTTTTATCCAGTTTATGGGAACCGTCCTCATCTGGGGGAATAGTAAGCTCTTTATAACCAACATCTATAAAGTCCTGAGAATAGTCAAACCTACTTCGACGTTGCATTTTATGCCGTACTCTGGAAAAAGCGCCATCACAACCAAAAATTAAGTCGTATTGATATTCTTTCCATTCGCTCTTTTCTGATTCTCCCGTAAATATCTTAGCATCAGATAGGTTAATATCCCAAACTTTTTCATTGAATCGAAAAATAGTTCCAGCTGCTTCAGCTAAATCAATCATTTTTCGATTTAAAATACCTCTTGAGATGGACCATATGGCTTCTCCTTCCTTGCCGTATTTTTGAAAATATACTGGCTTATCATTTACATGCATAGCCCTTTTGTTTAAAGGAATTGCAATGTTTTTGATGCTGTCCTCCAAACCTACTTTTCTAAGTGATTTCCAGCCCCTATTACTCATGGCCAAATTAATGGAACGTCCAGAAAAATCAATTGTCCTAATATCGGGCCTTCTGTCAAAAACTGTAACGGAATGCCCATGTCTTTTTAAATAAATGGCTAAAAGCGAACCCACCAATCCAGAACCGATGATGGCAATATTTTTAGGAGTTTGTGTCATACATGCCCATAAGGCCAATTCTAGTTAAATAGTAAAAATAAGAAATTTCAAAACTTGCTCATTAGTCCTTAGTAAATAACAAAATAGGAGTTTGCAGTCCTAACTCTATGGTAAACAACAAAAAGGGCGTTAAAAACTTAAAACTTTGTGGTTTTTTTAACAGTAGATCGTAAGCTTTTGGTACTAAAGTTGACGTATATAAAGTAAATATTCCGCTTAGGCGTCCATATATATGCAAAAAGTCCTTCACAAAAATTGTGAAGGACTTTTTCCCTTTTATAATATGTTTAATGATTATTCTAAAATTCCATCTACAATACCATACTTGACAGATTCCTCTGCTCCCATCCAGTAGTCGCGATCAAAATCTTTCATTACTTTATCATAATCTTGTCCGCAGTTATCGGCCAATATTTTTGCCCCAAGTTCTTTGGTCTTGATAATTTCTTTAGCTTGGATTTCAATATTGGAAGCCTGCCCCCTCGCACCGCCACTTGGCTGGTGAATCATTACACGGGCATGAGGCTGTATAAATCTTCTACCTTTCTCGCCTACTGATAACAAAATAGAACCCATAGATGCCGCCAAACCAGAACAAACGGTAGACACTGGGCTTTTTATCTGCTTTATTGTATCATAAATAGCGAAACCAGATGTAACATACCCACCAGGACTATTGATAATTAATTGAATTTCCTTATTATTTAGTAAATCCAAATAGAGTAAACGGTCAATAACGTGCTTTGCAGAATCATCATCTACCATACCCCATAAAAACACCTTACGTTCCTCTAATAATTTTTCTTGGACTAACTCTTGAACCTTGCCTTTTTTTGAACTCATTTTTTATTTGTTGAAAGTTTCAAAATTAATCAAATTCTAAGGAAGTTATAGTCTTCATGAATCTACTTGTTCAAATAAAATTATTTTGTTTTTATCTCAACCTTTTTTGATACCACCTCTTTAATAGGAATTACAAATTTTCCAGTTTTGGTTAACAATGTCAATGTATTATTTTCTATTGCTTCTATTGTCCCTTCATTTTTGCCAATTACAACTTTATCACCCACCGCATACGTTCTTCTTGTATAAAAAGAACGCAACAGGTCTGTAATAATATCTCGGGAACCCAGCCCCAATCCGATTGCGAATGCCAAAAGGAACGACCCCAAAATTAAGGTGATGTTGTTGGTAATAATTGTAGTGTCGATACCCGCTTGGTTTAGCGCAGTTATAGAAATAAAAATTACAATAATGTAAAACAACATATTACTTACTAAGTTAGATCCTCCAAATTCCAAGGAATCGAACAATTTTTTTACCGTTGTTTTGATAAAATTCCCAATATAAAGTCCAATCATCATCAACGCCAGAGCACTGAACAATCTTGGCAGATAGCGCAAAAGATTCCCTATTTCTGTAGAAATTATTTCCCAACTGAGTATATCTGCTGCAACTATCAAGAACACTAGGAGCAACAACCACTTAACAAAACCAAGAATCACTTTAATAAAATCAATTTTAAAATCTCCCTTTCCAAAAAGGTCCATCTCATTGATTTTATCACTAAGCGTATCCATTTTAGCAAGTTTTAAAACCTTACCCAAAACAAAAAGAACAATTTTGGTAACTAACCATCCTACCAAAAGAATAATTAGTGCCCCAACAATTTTGGGCAACGCCAATGCCACATCCCTGCCCATTGCAGCTAGGGAATCAAAGGTCAAGTTCTTCCATTCGTTAATTGTTTCCATATCTATAGTTTTATACTGTTGTTTTTAATTGTTTCCTGATGTTCTAAAAAGCTTTCGCAAAGCTGACCCAATATTAAAAGAGAACAGGGAAGCCAAGTCCATAATCAACTTTGCTGCTGCAATATCGTTCATTACCTTTTTCTTCATTCCAGGAGGCACCTCTCTCAATGAGGCCTCTAACTCCCTAAACGGATTTCTTTTTTTCTTTGCCATCTATTATAAGGTATTATAGATTTCCAATAGTTTCTCTTTTGCCCTTTTTAAGCGCATTTTCACCGCACTTTCTCCAAGTTCCATCAATGTCACCAGATCTTTTATCGAGGCTCCATCTTGATATTTTAACAACAAAATGGATTTGTCTTCCGCAGATATCAGTTCTAGTGCTTCTTTTAGCTTATTAGTCTTCATTTCGAACAGGCTATCATCTGGCACTTCAACGATTAACTTATGTTCCGAATTTTCAACTGGAACAGACTTATCACTCATTTTGCGCTGCTTGTTCCTGTTTACATAGTTCACACAAAAGTTATATGTAAAGGAATATAGCCAGGTAGAAAACTTGGACTTTCCCTTGAACATTTTCAACTTAATGAACAATTGTAAAAAAACATCTTGAGTTAAATCCTCTGCCTCGTCCTGTGATCTGGCAAATCCATAGCATTTGTTATAGACCATTTTTCCGTAACGATCGTACAACTTACCAAATAACATAGGGTTGTTGTTTGCAACAATTCGTTCTACCAATTCCTCATCAGATAAATGAGCATATGGGTCATCTGCTTCCAAAGATTTCTTATCTAGGTTATTTATAAGAATTAGAAACAGCCTTTTTAGAAAAGTCACTTGAAACGTTTTTAAGGTCCTATTAAGTTCTTTGAAGAATTATTGAACAAGATAATTTAAAATGAGAGTATATTTGAACTAAAATTTATCATGAAAGCCACTTTTCTTTTTACGGTCTTATCTTTTTTCATCTTTTTGTCTTGTAAAACAGAGCCAAAGAATACAATATCAGAAGAAAAGACAGAACAAACGGTTCTTGAAAAAATAGCTTTTGCCCATGGTTACGAAAATTGGAAATCGGTAAAAGAGTTTACATTCACCTTTAATGTGGACAGGGATAGCTCTCATTTTGAACGTACTTGGATTTGGAAGCCAAAGTCAAACCATATTACATCCATTTCTGAAAATGATACCCTTGTATACAATAGGAAATCCATGGATAGCATTGCCACCAAAAGAAATGGTGGTTTTATTAATGACAGATATTGGGTTTTAGCTCCTTTTAATCTTATTTGGGATTCTGAAAATTTCACTTATAAACATGCTGAAGAAGAAAAATCTCCTATTAGTGGTGAACCTATGCAAAAACTGACCATAGTATATTCCAATGAAGGAGGATATACTCCAGGTGATGCTTATGATTTTTACTTTAAGGATGATTTTATTCTTCGTGAGTGGGTTTTTAGGAAAGCAAATCAAGCTGAGCCATCAATGACAACGACTTGGGAGAATTACGTTGATTTGGATGGTCTAAAACTGGCACAAGATCATAAAAAAGCTGAAGGAGGTTTCAATCTGAACTTCACCAATTTGATGGTTCAAAAAGAATAGTCCAACAATTTTCTAAGACCTATTCTTTTTCAATAACATTGTTACCGCTAAAACAAGTAAAATACAGCCCAAAAGGGCAAAAAAGCTATGTTTTAAGGATGCACTCTCGGCTAGAAACCCTAAAATAACAGGGCCTAACAAAAAGCCTGAGTAACCTGTACCAGCAATAAAAGAGACTCCTTGAGCAGAATCCACTCCTTTAACATTTCCACCGATTCTAAATAATTCCGGAACAATAACAGAGAAACCAAGACCATTGAGAGCAAAGCCTGTTATAGCCCAAATTGTATGTCCTGAAAGCACAAGTAGATAACCAAAAACTGCAATTAAAGAACCCAAGCCCACAATTTTTACTGAGCCTATTTTAGCACTAATTCCATCTCCTAAAAATCTACCTAAGGTCATTGCTGCAGAAAATGCCAAGAAACCTGAACCAATAAGTGCTTCTGGTGCCAAGGTTATTTCTTTTAAATAAAGTCCACTCCAATCTATGATTGCACCTTCACTGCCCATAGCCACAAAACCTATTATCCCCAATAAGAATAAGGGTTTAAACAATTTTAAGCTAAAGGGTTCTTTTTTAACAGGCGCAGCAACTATATGTTTATAGTTCTTATAAATAAGAAGATTGATTATAAAAACAAAGGCAACAGTGATACCCATATGCAATGCAGGGTTTCCAATAATTGGAATCAAAAAACTACCTAAACCAACAATTACACCACCTAGGCTAAAAAAGCCATGAGCAGCTGACATAAAATTTTGCTTGTCCTCTTTTTCAATTTCTGTAACCAAAGTGTTCATAGAAATATCTAAAAGTCCATTAGATGCTCCTAAAAAGAACAGAGAAATCATTAACAAGTAATAGTTTGGAACTAAAAGTGGAAATAGCGCTGCAATACTGCTTAAAACCACACCTGCCCAAGTAGCCTTTCCCACACCAAGTTTGTCAATAATCTTTGAAGCTATAGGAAATATGGTAAAAACACCCAGAGATAGACAAAAGATGGCAATACCCAAGTCAGCTTTATCAATTCCCAATTTATCTTTTATCGTGGGAATGTAAATGGCCCAAGTACCAAACCAAATATTGAGACTTGCAAATACCCATGCCGGTGCAAAATATCTAGGATTGGAAAAAATAAGACGAAGTGACCTCATAGTATCGAATATCCAGACAAAATAACTAAGGTTATAGCTCAATTTTTAACATAAAACATTCAGGAGATAAGACATTTTATTCTGAAATGCTTTTATGAGTCTTTTATTTGGGTAATTTTACTATATGAAACCAATGCTAGAAGCAATCAATGTTGACACAAACACCTCTTTGAAGGCAGAAGCATACACCAGTTCAAGTTATTGTGAATCAGCTGGTTGGCATATTCATCCAGAGTTTGAATTGGTCTATGTAAAAAATGGTTCTGGCCTTCTTAATATTGACTCTAAAAAGAAAAAGTATGATAATGGAGTGCTTGTTTTCTTGGGCGGCAACATTCCACATGCCGATTTTGGAAATAAAGATCATGATGATGGTCTAGAGGTAGTTATTCAATTTAAAAAAGAGTTTCTGGATGAAAAACTCAAAGTATTTCCTGAATTAAAAAGAATAAAACAACTTATTGAAAAATCAAAGCAAGTTTTAATTTTTGACCAAGAGAGCAAAAATGCACTCTGGAACAGTTTCAAAAATTTTGAACATATGGACAATCAAGGCAAACTGATAAACTTGTTATCCATTCTTGATTACCTATCCAAAAATGCAACTTATGAAAGCCTATTCGATACCATTTCGCTGAGTAATTATAAAAAAGATGAGATTTGGAGACTAGAGCAGACCTTTGAATACGTTAATACTAATTATCATAAAAACATTTCGGTTACAGAAATCTCTAAGAAATTAGGTTTTACCCCTAATTCTTTTTGCCGATTCTTTAAAAAAATGACCAGTCAGAAATTTATCAGTTTTGTTAATGAATTTCGGATTGGCAAAGCACTTGAATTCTTTAATGAGAACAATACAGTTATTGCAGAGGTAATGTACAAGTCTGGCTTCAATGATCCTTCCTACTTTACCAGACAGTTTAAAAAGTATCAAAATACAACACCTTCTGCCTATTTAAAATCAAAATATAATGAATCACTTTTATAAGATTCCTTGTATTAAAATCTGTTTAAAATCATACTTAAAAGAAAAGGAGAAATAACATTAGTAAATGCCTAGCTTACTTTATAAAAAAGACCGTCCCGAAGAACGGTCTTAGATTTTACAACTAGACAAGTTGCCTTAGTGTTAACCCCTGTTGTTATTAATTACATCTTGTTATAAAATTCCATCTGGTAAAATCCCTCTCGTACAAACTTCCACGATAGGTTACACGTTCTCCAACAAAATACCTCCTAGATCTAGACCATTCTTCAACACCATCACATAGGTCTGTTTCTCCCCCAGTATCTGGGTTACCATCTGTGGATGGGTATAAAGAATTTGTTCCTTCTACATCCAAGGTCGATATTCTCGCCTGTCTTTGCGGTAAAAGGTTTCCATTTAAATCTGTAATTGTTGGTCTTCCGTTTTTACTAAAAGTAAAGCTGCCGTACATCATGGTAGAGTTTATATCAAACTGACCTGTCAACAAGGTTGCCGAGTTACTTTTAAAAAACTGATCTTGTGCACCATCTTGTATATTTCCAAAATTGATTCTAATAAAACTATCTCTATCTGACCGATTTTGTTCATGAATATATCCCAAGGTATGTCCAATTTCATGTATGATGACCACAGCTGTGGCTCGAGTGCCCAATCGAATAAAACCTCTGGTTCCATTCATTCCAAGAGTTGCTACTCCAGAATTGCTATTAGATCCTGAAGAAGAAATAGTTACATAATTGGACTGATTTGTGCGTTCCTTGAACGTTACACTGGTTTTACTGGACCATTCGTCAAATGACTTTTGAAGCTCAGAACGTACCGAGGAACTAAGTCCATTGATCACATAATAGACAACGCCGTTAGTCCATTTGCGAACACCGCCTCCCAATCCTAGATTGGTTAAGCTTGCATCCGGAACCGGGTTTTCCACAAAAGAATCCGCAGTATCCGACAATTGTTCTTCAAACAATCTAGTGTCACTGCCTGCTAGACTGTAGGTGCCATCTTCTTCAAGCCTAACTTTTACTGGTTCTCCTAAAAAGTATTTGGTAATAAATGCAGTATCCTGATCTTCTATGGATACTTCTTCATCCGGGGTTATCGCATTTTGATCATCAGCATCATTCTTCTCGCAAGAAGCAAAGCACATAACCATAATAGTTGTCAAAACCAGCAGTTTTCTTAAACTGATTTTGTGTCTCATTCTTTCATTTTTACGTTTCATGTTCATTTTAATTTTGGGGTTAAAACTTAAATATGTACGTAAGAAAAACTGAGATAGTAAGTGATTACTGCATCTTTTCGATGAACGGAAGGCAAATAGAACGATACTTGTACAATCAATAACAATCTGGAAAACGGAACTGGGAAATAAAAATCGCTATCCTGCTATAGTTTCTTTTTGGAAAGAATGCCCTGTTTTAAAATCTGTCCAAAACTATACATATCTGAATAAGAACAATAAAATGGTGCTGGAGCCAGCCGGATAACGTTAGGCTCTCTCCAATCTGTAATTACACCATTCTTCATGAGGTAATCGAACAAAGCCTTGCCTTCTCCATGTAAAAAAACGGAGAGCTGGCAACCTCGGTCCTTAGGAGTAATAATTTCAAAAGAACTTTCTACTTCTTTATCAATCTCCTTTAAAACAAATTCAAGGTAGGCCACGATTTTTTTCTGCTTTTCAATAAGAGGGTTCATTCCAACCTCATTAAAAAGTTCCAAAGAAGCCAAGTACGGTGCAATAGACAATATGGGCGGGTTGCTTAATTGCCATGCATCAGCAGTCTCAATTGGGTCGAATTCTGGCTGCATCAAAAAACGGGTTTCTTTTTTTGTGCCCCACCATCCTTCAAAACGCGGAATATCTTTCTTGGCCAAGTGTTTTTCATTTACAAAAATGCCCGAAGCATTTCCCGGGCCACTGTTCATGTATTTATAACTGCACCAAGCTGCAAAGTCAGCATCCCAATCATGAAGTTTGAGTTCCACGTTGCCAACAGCATGAGCCAAGTCCCATCCTACAAAAGCACCAACAGATTTTCCTGCGCTTGTAATGGTCTTCATGTCCAGCACTTGTCCGTTATAATAGTTGACTCCCCCTATAAGTACCAAAGCCAACTCATCCCCTACTTCATTGATTTTTTCAATAATATCTTCTGTTCTCCAGGAATGTTCTCCATTTCTCTTTTTGACCTCAATTATGGCTTCTTTTGGATCAAGGCCATGGAACCTCACCTGGCTTTGCAGCATGTACTGGTCTGAAGGGAATGCTTTTTCCTCGCAGAGAATTTTAAAGCGTTTATTATTTGGTCTGTAAAAAGACACCATCAATAAATGAAGATTTACAGTAAGTGTATTCATTACCGATATTTCTTGAGCCTTAGCACCTACCACTTTGCCCAAACCTTCCGCCAAGCGTTCATGATAATCCCACCATGGTTTTTCTGCGTAAAAATGTCCTTCTACTGCAAGTTCCCGCCAATCTTTCATTACATCGTCTACAAACTTCTGAGTTCTTTTAGGCTGCAACCCTAAAGAGTTTCCAGTAAAGTAGATAACATCCCTGCCATTTACCTGTGGATGGTGAAATTCTTGCCTGTATTTGGAAAGCTCATCTTCTGCATCCAACTGTTGTGCAAATTCAAGGGAATTTTGGAAAGCCATAGTTTTGGTTTGTTTCAAAAATACAATTTGTGGGCTTATTTAATTTGTGTAATTCACTCTAATCGCATTTCAATAAGGTGTTTTTTAAAGCCTACTTTTTCATAAGCCTTTATTGCTGGAATATTATCTTCATAGACGGTCAACCTAACTTCTTTATATCCTTTTGATTTTGACCAATCTTTCAATTCTTCCACAATTTTTGCATTGATACCTTTTCCCCTAAAATCTTGATGGGTGAACATGAAGCCCAGGTATGCATAATATTCATGGTCAAGATAGTGTCTCGCTTTTTTGGGAACTGCATATCCAGATGCTACCACCCGTCCCTCTATTTCGACTACCAAAACACAAGAATTCTCATCTAGTACTATTTGTTTTAGGTCATAGTAACTAATAGGATCTTCCTTTAAAGTAACATCAAAAGGGCGTTCTGCCGTAATGAGTTCTTGTTCAAAATCTAAAAGAACTGGCAAATCTTCCAAGGTCGCATTTCTTAACTTAAAATCTGGTGATGTCATAATCATCCATTTAATTAAAAAGTGAAATCCTAATGTAGTTCTTTTCTATATTTTTACGAAAATTTAAGCATGCATTTCCTATCACCCATATTGGAAAATTATATCATTGAAAACTCTGAGGCAGAACCTGAAATTCTCACGGAGCTAACAAGGGAGACCCATTTAAAAGTTGTACAACCTAGAATGATCACCGGACACTTTCAAGGAAGGGTGCTGAGCTTGCTCTCAAAAATCACATCTCCCAAAAATATTCTTGAAATTGGCACCTATACTGGCTATTCTGCTATCTGCTTGGCTGAAGGGCTGCAACAAACGGGCGAATTACATACTATTGAGGTAAATGAGGAGTTACATGATTTACAGCGAAAGTATTTTGATAAAAGTGGTTATGGAACTCAGATTGTACAACATACTGGTGATGCCTTGGATATTGTTCCAACGCTAGACCTATGCTTTGACCTAATCTTTATTGATGCCCAAAAGGTAAATTATGATGCCTATTTTGAGGCAGCAATCAAAAAAACAAGATCTGGCAGTATTATTCTTTCTGATAATGTTTTATGGTCAGGGAAGGTTATTGAACCACCAATTAAATCTGATAGGGCTACTGCTGTCCTTATCGATTACAACCAAAAGCTAAAAAATGACCCTAGGGTTGAAACCGTTATTCTTCCGGTGAGGGATGGATTGACTCTGAGTAGGGTAAAATAAAACGGTTGTACAATTTGTAAAAAAGTAGTCCAGTTAAAATACCAACTAAAGCTCCTACTATAATATCTAGAGGATAATGAACGCCCACATATATTCTACTTATTGCAAATAGCAATGGCCATATAAAAAACAAAACCAACCATCTGACCTTTTTCCTAAGGAAAAGAAAGACCAAAACGGTTATTGAAAAAGAACTTGCAGCATGTCCTGAAAAAAAACTGTAGTCTGTAGGGCTTTTTAAAATACGGATCAAAGTATTAATTTCTTCTGTATTATTAGGTCGAAGACGTCCTACCCATGTTTTGGTCAAGTGTGTAACAATAATGATAAAAAATACCAATCCAAAAATGGTTATTAGCTTATAAAATGCCTCTTTCTTTGGAAATTTCAATATAAGAAGTACTATGAGCAATAGAAATAAGGGGATCCAAGTGGTAATGTTGGTAATGGTTGACCAGAAAAAATCATACTCCTCAACACCTAATCCATTGAAGTAAATAAAGGTGTCCCTATCCCATTTAAGAAGTTTCTCTAACATGGGTTATTTAGTGCTTCTTTTAACGGCACCGGTAACCTCCTCTACATTTTTCTTGACTTCATTAATTTCTTTCCTGATATCTTTTGTGAAATCCGTATCAATACCCTGTTTTTCAGCGCTTTTTTGAATTTCTCGCTTGATATCATCTGTGGCATCCCGTAATTGTCGCATTCCCTTACCCAGTCCTTTGGCAATTCCTGGGATTTTATCCGCACCAAAGACCATCACCACTATAAAGAGGATAAAAAAGATTTCTGCGCCGCTTATAAATAGAAAATGCATAGAACAAATATAATGAGAACTTGGTAGTAAAATAAAAAAAGCCCTGTGAAATCACAGGGCTCTTAACATTCATTTTGAGTTATTACTTGCCTTTAATATTTTCTTTGAATTTATCAAAGTCAGATTTCTCATCTTTAATTGGCCAAGAATTATTGGCAGTATCAATGTCTGCGGTCTCTAATTTTGGATCTACTACAATGCCAACCAATTCTTTTTGTGAAGAAATAACACGTTTTACTTCGGCATCATTCTTTCTCCAAATTTCGGCAGGGTATGTAATATTTTCCTTGCTTCCGTCTGCATAAGTGTATTCAACAATCAATGGCATTGGAATACCTCCCGGTTTGTCAAAAGTTACTTCGTAGAAATATTTAGGTTCCTCAACCTCTGCTCTTTCAGCTTCGGTCATGTTGTCCATCATAAATTCCTTCAAGTTTTGAGAAGTTTCTGTTGGTGACTTCCCTTTTAACTCCGGAGAAAAATCTTCACTGTCCTCTTCTGCTAAATATACCAATGGTGGCAAATCAGCTTCCGTTAAATTCCTGTCAGCCATATATTTTTCCATTTCTTTGGTAGGCTTATCAGAAACAAAGTATTTTTTCACTCCCTTAACACCTATATCAACATAATCCGTGGTGTAGAACCAACCTCTCCAATACCAGTCTAAATCTACTGCAGATGCATCTTCTAAGGTTCTAAAGAAGTCTTCTGGGGTAGGATGTTTAAATTTCCAACGTTGTGCATAGGTTTTAAATGCATGGTCAAACAATTCTTTGCCCATAACCGTTTCTCTCAAAATATTTAAAGCTGTAGCCGGCTTTCCATATGCATTTGGCCCAAGTTGATATACATTTTCTGGGTTCGACATAATGGGTGAAATATGGCTTTGATCCCCGCTCATGTACGGTACTATTTTAGAAGGTTCCCCTCTACGAGATGGGTAGTTACCATTGGGAGCGATCACTTCTGGATAGTTTTTACCGAACTCCTGCTCTGCTAAATACTGCATAAAAGTATCTAAACCTTCATCCATCCAACCCCACTGACGTTCATCAGAGTTTACAATCATTGGGAAGAAGTTATGACCTACTTCATGAATGATAACGCTGATCATCCCATATTTTGTTCTATCAGAATAAGTACCGTCTTCATTAGGACGTCCGTAGTTCCAACAAATCATTGGATACTCCATCCCTTGATTTTTTGCATGTACAGAAATCGCTTTGTGATAAGGATAGTCAAACGTATGCTTAGAATACGTTTCTAAAGTTTGTGCTACTGCCTTTGTGGATTGTTCTTCCCAAAGCGGGTTTCCTTCTTTTGGATAAAGTGAAACAGCCATTACATCCTTACTGCCAATTTTTACGGCTTGCATATCCCACACAAACTTTCGGGAAGTGGCAAAACCATAATCGCGCACGTTTGTAGCTTTAAACTTCCAAGTCTTTTTCTCTTCGGAAAAACCTTTTTCAGCAGCTTCTGCTTCTGCTTGCGTTACTATGACCACAGGCTTGTCGTATGACTTTTTAGCCATTTCATATCGCTTCATCATATCTTTTGAGAACACTTCTTTTCTGTTCTGCAATACTCCTGTAGCATCTAAAACATGATCAGCAGGAACAGTGATGTTTACATTATAGTTGCCAAATGGAAGTGCAAATTCTCCACTGCCCCAAAATTGGTGGTTCTGCCATCCTTCCACATCGCTATATACTGCCATACGCGGGAAGAATTGTGCAATTACATAGGCACGATTTCCATCTTTTGGAAAATATTCATAACCTGAACGTCCTCTTCCATTAACATGATCGTTAATATTGTACCACCACTTAATAGAAAAAGAAATTTGCTCCCCACTTTTTAGAGGTTGAGGAATATTCAACCGCATCATGGTTTGGTTTATGGTGTATGATAAAGGTCTGCCATTGGCATCTTTCACATATTCAATATTGAAACCACCATCAAAAGGTTCACTAACATAAGTATTTGCGAAGTTTCCAGTTGTATAAGCAAAGTTTACACCGTTGCCATCCCTTAATGGGGATTTAGAATCCTTAGCACGAACATTTTGATCCAATTGCACCCAAAGGAACTCTAAATTGTCCGGAGAATTATTAAAATAGGTAATCGTTTCTTCACCATATATTTTGGAGTTTTTATCGTCCAATTCAATATTCATATCATAATCTGCCCGTTGCTGATAATAATCTGGGCCAGGGGCTCCTGAGGCGGAGCGATATGTGTTCGGAGTAGCGAACTCCTCGTACAACTGTTTAAACCTGCTTTGATTGTAATGGCCTGGGTCTCGCCCTTCTTTGACTTCCTCCTCTTCCTGTGCTATGGCCATAGCGCCAAAAAGGAACAACATAGAAGCAAAATAATACTTGATTTTGTTCATTTTCTTTTTGATTTTAAAACGTTGAAAAATAACTTTTTTTTAACCAATTGTTAAGGATTAGTTATAAGTTTAACATTCCTTTATTATTCTCTTTGATCAACACAAAACTCTTCTTTTGTCCATTCCATTTTATATGGACAATGTTTTGCTGTTCTTCGAACATATCGGTTAAGATCTCATTTTGGATGGATATTGACTTCAGTTCAGAAAAATTTACATCGGTCAACTCTAAATAACAAAGCACTACATCATTGTCATATTTTTTTCCCAAAAAGGAATACTGTGCTATTTCACCATTAAGTTCAATGGCAAATTTTGCTTTAAAATATTTTTTAATGTATTCATCAGAAACTTTGGCTTCATCGCTGGTGGCCAACTTAGCATTAATATCGTATCGCTCTTTTAACAGTTCCTCTAAATCATCAATAAAAATGCGACTGGTAATTTGAAATGATGCATTTTTTTCTGAATACTCCACATTGGTCACGCTAACATAGAACTTATGTGCTACGGTAAAAGATAAAAATAGTATTGCCATTATTGGCAATACCATGTTTCTTACTACTTTCAAATTCATCATATCTTAATAGACTTGGTAACAATTATGATGTTACACTATTTTCCGAATAATACTTTCAATCCAAACTGTACAAAGCACATGCCAAATTATGAATCAATCAAGACTATTGTTTTTTCGATAGGCCCGACTCTTCAAAACTAGAAAATCCCACAACTTTAATTTATCCTTTGAATCCACCGTCTGCTGAAATTGCTCATCAACTTCACAGAAATACATAAAATCCTCAATTTTTTCCGAAGGAATTTTTAAGGTGACCACAAAAAGGGAGTCAACATAAAAATCTTGGACTCTTTGTGTTCTTGCATAGGCCTTATCTACCTTGACCCTATTCTTCAGCATTTTTGTCCGTCCAGTAATAGCATTGATGATAGGATCCAAAGGTGGGGTTAAAATCATACCCACATTAAATTTTCCAAAAGTAGCTTGTTGTAGTTTACGTTGACTTTGTGATGGTATTTTTTGATGGGCATTTGGCAGTCCCAACGCCTCCGCGCTCACATCTTTTTCCAATTGTAATCCACCCAAATCTTGCCCTAAATCTCCAGAAAGATCATAAGGTTTCACCACTACTTCACTTAGCTCATTTACAAATTCTTCCAAAGGAACTGTTATAAAACTTGTATTGAAAAGCACTTCATTAACCGGTAAAATTTTTCTTTTAAACTGAACAGCGGAAAATACGAGGGTATCGTTCAGTTTTATCAAAATGGAAAAGTTTCCATCAATATCAGTGATTACCGCCTTTTCAGTAGTAACATTCTGCACAACAACCCCAACAACATCTTTGCCTTTACTATAAACTTTTCCTCTTAATTGCTTTTGTTGGGCACTAACCGAAAAAGCAACCAAAAACAATAATGAAAAAAGGAGCTTAATCCTCATCCAACTCAGCTAAATATGTTTTACTATGGGTCACTAAAAAGTCAATCAACTGAAACTCGTTCTCCTTTCTTAAGAGTGTTTGGGAAGGTACTTTATCATCGCAGTAAATTAAAAAAGCATCTATTTTATCTTGGGGCAACTTTAGGTCAACCACAAAAAATTCATCTTCATACACTTGGCGCAATACTTCACTAACCTTTAACGGCGTTTTGTCCTCACCATCTTCCTTCTTGGAATTGAACATCGCCTTAAAAATATTCACAAAATTAATTCCGTCTCGCATTCCGCGTACACTGCGGGATTCAGCAACATTTTCAACTTCTGTGGTACGGTCAATTTCATATTCAAAACCTTTAAAGTTTTCATTTTTTACTTCTAGAAATTTCTGCTGATTTTCTGGAGTTATAACTACTTCATCCAGTTGTGTCACTTTTTCCGTTACCTCTACGACCAATCTATTGTTATTTAAAATTTCTGGGGTAATCGTAACCACTTCCAACTGATAATTCACCGCAGTAAAAACAAGTTGATCACCTTCTTTGACCAAAATGACAAATTGCCCATCATCATTGGTAATTGTAGCGGTTTCAGAAGTGGAATTAATAACATTTTCATTGGGTACATTACTGCCCCTGTACAGTACTTTGCCTCGCAGAACTTGTCTGTTATCCTGCGCTAGAGCAGCAATTGAGAAAATAAAGGAAAATAAAAGTAGGATAGTGTTTTTCATAAAAAGCCATTTAGCTCAAGTTAAAGAAAACCCTTGAGAAGCATATAAAAAAATAAACCTATTCTAAACTTTTGTTAATTCTATAAAAAGAGCTGATACACAGTGTTGTCCGTTCATCTTTGAACTAGGGTATTTTGACGGTAATAATTAGAATAATCAGGTCATAGAGTTAGTTTTGCCATTTACGTTTTGAAATCCTCAAATACTCAAACACTGTGAAAACACAACTTCTTTATTTAGTCCTTGGCCTACTCCTAGCGACGACTTCCCTTAAAGGGCAGATTAAAATTGGTGACAACCCACAAACATTAGATCCTGCATCCGTTTTAGAATTGGAGAGCAACTCCCGGGTATTGGTCATTACCAGAATGACCACAATACAAATGGAAAACACATCTCCTTTAAGAGGGGCTGTTGTCTATAATACAGACACGCAATGTGTACATTTTTATGATGGAGCTCTTTGGATCAATCTTTGTGATCGACCAGATGAGCAAACCTTTACTACCGATGCCATCGTAAATTTTAGTCCAACCATGATTATAACCCCAGATGCCAATGGTACCAACTTTAATTTTGAAGTTGGAGAAATACGGGGCGAAAATATTGTAGATACATCCATAAATGGTTCTGTTGATATACAAGAAGGCTCTATTACAGGTCTTCAATTGCAAGATGCCACAGTATCCTTTAATAAGTTGGCAGATGGAACGGCTACTGGAGAACTTTTACAATGGAACGGGACCGAATGGGTTTTAATAGATGAATCTGCTATAACGGTAACCGAAATTGATGGGGTTGTTGGAAATGAAATTTTAAATGCAACTCTAGGAGGGTCTTTAGAGAGGTTTGGAGCAGGTTCCGATCTAGACCCCTACACATTAGATGTTTTGGATGGAGGAATAGATACCGATGAACTTGCTACAGATGCTGTCACAGCTGATAAAATAGACCTTAGCGTCGCAGGAACTGGGCTCAACCAGGCTGGGGATGGATCCTTGGAGGTAGACAACGTAAACATTACCCCTGACTGGACCAATATCATAAACATCCCTGCCGGCTTTGCAGATGATACCGATGACAATACAACCTATACTGCCGGAGCTGGTATCTTACTCGCTGGAACAGTCTTCTCCGCGGACAACGCAAACCTTACTCCCGACTGGACTAACCTTACCAGTATCCCCGCAGGATTTGCGGACGATACCGACAACGACACAACTTACACCGCTGGAACTGGGCTCACTCTAACGGGGACAGCTTTTTCTGTGGACAATGCCGCAATAGCAGCGGACTGGACTAACCTTACCAGTATCCCCGCAGGATTTGCGGACGATACCGACAACGACACAACTTACACCGCCGGAACTGGGCTCACTCTAACGGGGACAGCTTTTTCTGTGGACAATGCCGCAATAGCAGCGGACTGGACTAACCTTACCAGTATCCCCGCAGGATTTGCGGACGATACCGACAACGACACAACTTACACCGCTGGAACTGGGCTCACTCTAACGGGGACAGCTTTTTCTGTGGACAATGCCGCAATAGCAGCGGACTGGACTAACCTTACCAGTATCCCCGCAGGATTTGCGGACGATACCGACAACGACACAACTTACA
>Ga0316204_10000691_pt1 | contig 114432 bp, 116 predicted proteins | sample 6monrhotite_MG_2_FD_205661 | JGI IMG/M metagenome (GOLD analysis project Ga0316204, IMG submission 205661) | Microbial mat bacterial communities from mineral coupon in-situ incubated in ocean water Damariscotta River, Maine, United States -... | ecosystem: Environmental > Aquatic > Marine >...
TGGCAAGCGATGTTTGAAGCGCTTGCCCACTCATCAGAGGACAGCCTCTTTTTTATCGACAGCAGCATCGTCAAGGCCCATCGCGCGGCCACTGGCGCAAAAGGGGGGAACTGGCGCAGGATATCGGGGTGCTTGATGAAACCCCCCCAGCCTACAAAGATATCGATAACGTCATGGCCGCCCAGAAAGATCTAGTGGAAATCGTCCATACCTTGAAACAGGTGGTCTGTGTGAAGGTGGGGTGAAAAGAGTGATACCTGCTCATTTAAGAATAAAAATCTATGCGTGTATGATCGAAAATAGGTTTGTTTCCGACCTACCCAACATTGCGGATAAATTTCTGGATGCTGGATTTGACACACCAACTGTCATTATGTTGGCAAGCTATGCCCAAGGAGAGAAAATTGAAGACCATTATGCCAAAGAACTTTGGCCAAAATTTTTAAAAGAAATAAACTTCGAATGGGCGAATAGTGAAATATTAGCAGCTTTTGAACTTCTTACTTTAACCGTTTCCCAAATCATTACTGGCGAGATTGAGGCTGTCAAGGGCATGAAAAATGCAGTGTCTTTAAATAACCAATTTAACTGGCCGATTAAAGAAAAAAGATATACATGTGATAATATTGAATTTCATCACCTTTATGGTCTGGAAGACACATACTGCGATTTGACTTGGGCTGACCGTCAATGGCAAGAAGATAAAACCAATGAAGAATTAAAATTAGAGGTTATTGAGGACTTTAAAAAAGCGGGCGAAGAATTTCTCAAAATAGCACCGGATGTAAAAAAACGTCTCGCACTTGCTCTTGCCAAAACGAATGCTAAAAAAGACAACCGAGGGCAAAAAAATGCATAAACATATAACGCCGGAATATCATGAGAAGATCATGGCAGAGCTTGAAGGGCTGGAGAAGGCGCAAGATATCCGTATTCTTTTTGCCATTGAGAGCGGCAGCCGTGCCTGGGGTTTCCCGTCGCCTGACAGTGATTATGATGTCAGGTTTGTTTATGTGCGGCCGCTGGAAAGCTATTTGACACTCAATCCGCCACGGGATGTGGTTGAACTGCCCATTGATGGCCTGCTCGATATCAATGGCTGGGACATTAAAAAAGCCCTTGGCCTAATGTTAAAATCCAATCCTGTGTTGCTGGAATGGCTGCAAAGTCCGATCAGATATATCTGGAATCAGGCAGTTTGCGGTGACCTGATGGCCCTCACTCAGAAAACGGCCTATGGCCGTTCCTGCCTGCATCATTATCTGAGTTTAGGGCAAAGACAGCGCAGGATCTATATTGAGGGGAAGTCATCGGTAAATCTAAAAAAATACTTCTACGTGGTCCGTCCTGCCATGGCGATCCGCTGGCTCCGGATGAACCCTGACATCCTGCTACCCATGGACTTTCATGGTCTGAAAGACGGCATCAATTTACCAGATGATTTAACCGCAGAACTTGATATATTGTTAGAGAAAAAAAGCCGGTCAAAAGAACTGGGCGAAGCGGAGCCGATAAAACTCATCGACCAGTTCCTCAATGCGGAATTTTCCTGGGCTGAAAAAGCCGTGAAGGAAGCCTCAAGGAACAAAGCGGACCGGCGAGAAGACGCTGATAAACTTTTCAGAAAATGGCTTGTGCAATGAAAAATAAAAAATTGGAAATTATAAAACCCGCAAATTTAATGTCTGAGTTAATCATGCTGACAGTGGATAAATTTAGATATGACAGTACAAAAATATGGATTTCAACAAAAATTACCCCCAGAATCGATAACACTGAAATGGGAATATGGAAATTACGAACCATTTCAGGCTTGGATTCGCCAATATGGGCAAAAGAAATGTGGTTGCCGTTTATTGCAATGAGGGAGGATACGGGAAACTTGGGGCCCCTTGGGAGATTATCTTTCGAAACCGCACTGATTTTGGAATGGACTGTGGTTGGTATCCTGATTTTGAATCTCTTATTTTAGACGGCTGGGCTGAAGGCGAAACAGATGAGTAATATAAAAAGACATTATGGTTTGAATAAGGATCTGAAAACAATTGAACTTGGTTACGAGAATGCCTTCGATGCGCTGAAAATAATCGATGATCGTTTTAACAATCAAAAAGATTTTTACGAATGGATCGAAGAGTCTATAGCAGACACAATGTTTGGATTTGGCGACGACGGTGGTGAGAATGAATTTGTAGAAATTTGCCTGATGGGTAAACACCCAAACAGTTTTAAGTTTGAATATACACGAAGAAAAATCGATTTTATTTTGTTCAAATTCCCGCTATTCAGCTCTTATGAAATTGAATATAAATCTATTGAAATTATGAAAGATAAAGTGGCCCAATTTTTTAAAAGATCTCCTATAGAGTTTGCTGAATCTATGATTCAAGACGGCGCCAAGAAAGTTTGACTGTGGCAATTACATCATCCATTCCAGAGTTCTGCCTTGTGCTTCTGGTTGGCCCTTCCGGGACTGGGAAGTCCAGTTTTGCGGAGCGGCATTTCCGGAATACTGAGGTAGTATCGTCAGACCATTGTCGGGGGCTAGTCTGTGATCATGAAGATAATCAGGCGGCAACGCAGGATGCTTTCGATCTGCTGCACACTATCGTAGAAAAGCGCCTAAAGAACCACAGGTTAACCGTTGTTGATGCCACAAATCTGCTCGCCAAAGACCGGGCCGGACTGCTGAAGGTTGCCAAGAATTATCACGCTCCAGTGGTGGCGATCATCTTCAATTTAGATATTGACGTCTGTCTTGAACGCAATAATTCGCGTCCAAATCGACAAGTGAAACCGAGTGTCGTGAAAGAGCATATCCAAAGCCTCAAATCTAGCCGAAAGCAGATAAAGAAGGAGGGCATTCACCAGTTTTTCACCCTGAACACGCCTGAAGACATTGACTCCATCAAGCTTACGCGCCAGAAATTGTCCTGTGACAAACGCACAGAAACGGCTCCCTTTGATATTATCGGCGATATTCATGGTTGTGCGGATGAACTGGAGCGGTTGCTTGAAAAACTTGGTTACAAAATTAAACAAAATTCAAACAGGACCTATGCCATCACCCCGCCAATGAACCGGCGGGCGATCTTTGTCGGCGATCTGGTGGACCGGGGACCGCGAACGCCAGATGTGCTCAGGATCGTTAAAAACATGGTCGATAACGGCACCGCCTTCTGCGTTAAAGGCAACCATGAAAATAAACTGGTTCGGGCTTTGGACGGCAAGGATGTAGCTCTCACCCACGGACTTGACAAATCTCTGGATCAGTTTGCAACTGAGACTTCTGAATTCAGGCATGAAATGCGCAACTTTATGGATGGGTTAGTCAGCCATTATGTGCTGGATGGCGGCAAGCTGGTTATTACCCATGCCGGTCTCTGCGAAGACATGCAAGGCCGTTCCTCAAGCGCTGTTCGGGCCTTCTGCGCTTATGGCGACACATTGGGTCAAAAGGATAATTTGGGCCTGAGCATACGCCACGATTGGGCTCAGGACTATAAAGGATCGGCCAAAGTGGTGTACGGTCACGTACCAAACATTACTTTAGAATGGGTCAACAACACCCTCTGCATCGACACGGCCTGCGTTTTTGGTGGCAACCTCACTGCATTAAGATATCCGGAAATGGAACTGATCGATGTTCCTGCCGCGAAAATTTACTGCGCCCCAGCGCACTAACTTCTCTTTACCTACATAATTACTAAAAAATAGAGTTTTTCTTGAAAATCCTTATCGCTTATTGTAATGTTAAAACACTTTAAAAACAGTATATTAACTTAAGAAATGCATTGTTATTTTGTAGTGCTTAATAAATTGTCTCGGTATCCTGATAATCTCTTTGTCGCAGGTTCGATTGCTGCTCGGGGAGCCATCTCTTTTCAAAGACTTAGCGTTTTTGCTCACGTCTTTTTTCTTAGGAATTGCCTGTTGCCCGGCGCTTGAAATGGCAGCGTAAATAACGATCCAGCTCATCCTTGAATATCATGTAAAACTGTATCGTCTCTTTATACGCCTTCATTATACCCGCTATATCCCGCAAACATAAAATAATTTAGATGCTCGTTTGGTTGAAATTACGGGGGTTTTGTCGCAGGCTTATCTAAAGGCGACTTTAGAATTTGGGGTAAGGCAGAAAAAGATATATGTCCCGATTTGTATATAGAATGATTGTCACCTGTGCCGTAACCGCAGCATCATTTTTGCCCGGAAAGGTGACGGATTATTTTCTACGGCCAAAGGGGAAAATCTGTGGAACCCGCTTCATATAATCGATGTAACTATGTCCAAAAATATCTATCATATCTTTTTCTTCATACCCAATGCCAATGAACACATATGCCGTCCATATACTCGCAAATAAAAGATGACCTGTGGTCATATGGGGCGTTGCCCAGAACATGATGATGATGCCCAGATAAAGAGGGTGTCGTGAGAATTTGTAAAGTGCAGGCTCTTTAAATTTCAGTTTTGAGGCTTCCTGCCGGCTGAAATTTCGCCAGGCTTGGCTCAACCCAAAAAGCTCCCAATGATTAATCATGAAAGTTGCCCAAAGAACGAGAGCAGCCCCCCATAAAAAGAGGGCAGATAAGACTATTCTACCGAAACCTTCAACTTGCCATACGGTGCCTGCCAAGGGTTGCCAGGCCACGTACATCCAACAAAGAACAATCGATGTTGCCAAGACAAATACACTGCGTTCCGCCGCCTCCGGCACAATTCTGGTCAAGATATTTTTGAAGGATTTTCGGGCCATGAGGCTATGCTGAAGGCCAAAGGAGAGCAAGATTACAAGGTTACTCGCGGCGGCTGTCAAGGCGGGAACAGCCAAATGAGATCCGCCTGAATCCATGGTTTTTAAAGGAGCCAAAATCGGTAGCCATTCTGTGAACATGCCCCCACTGACAAATAGAACCAGATAAACGAATACACCCAGAAAAAGGCTGTAGGAAACCAGACTGAAGAGTAATATGACCATGGGCATGTGATTTTCCTTTGGTTAAAATTCATAGGGGCCGGCATTGGCGGATGACCCTGTTTGGGCTGGACATGACAGTCTCTTTTTGCTTTAATGTTTTCTATTGTGATGGAACCATAAATGGTGGCCAAATCTTTTGATACTATCAGATGCATAGGAACCGGCTATTGAAGGCGTAGTAATGAACTACGGATTTCGTAGCTGTCAGCACAGGAGGGATTTTTGCATAAATCGGGCAGCCTTTGCCCCGCAGTGAAAGCGGCAGACATCATTGGAGATAAATGGGTTCTGCTCATCCTCCGCGAGCTGTTCATGGGCCGGACAAGATATAATGATTTTGATCGGGCCTTAGTTCGCATATCACCTTCGGTTCTTAGTGCACGTTTGAAGAGCATGATTGAGCAGGGGCTCATTATCAAAAAAACTATTCCCGGCCTCAAAGGCACCGAATATCGTTTGACCCATAGTGGAAAAGAACTTGCCCCCATTATTGATCATCTTGCAAGATGGGGGCTACGTTGGGCGCGAAGGCGACTGGAAGACGAAGATATCGATGTGGCTGGTTTTATGTGGGATTTTCACCGAACGCTGAAAGTCGATGCGTTGCCCGAAGGCGATACCGTTTTTTGCGTCCAATTTCCAGAACAGGATAGATATCAAAAATGGTGGTTGATTGCGAACGCTGATACAGTTGACTTATGCACAGATGATCCTGGTAGAGATGTTGACATATTTTTGACGAGCAACCTGATTACACTGGTATCAATTTGGATGGGAGATATGTCGGTGAAAGCGGCCCTTGACGCCGCGCAGCTAAAATTAATTGGAGAAAGCTATCTGGTTTCCTCAGTTGCGCGGTGGTTGCCCCTGTCCAGCTATGCCCATATCAGATCTAAAACCACCCTTTAGTTTTTAAATGCCTCATTACATCACAGCCCCATTATGACTTATACCCTAGACTTTCGAAATCATGGGTTGCAAATTTCTCTCCCTGCCATATAATATATCTGGCGTATTTCTGGCGGATGAGTGATTTATTTTGAGGGAACTTATGAGCATTGTAGAAAAATACGGGGAGATTAATCATTCTCTGATCCGTGCGAATATGATTTTATCCGGGGGACTTTTAAGCCTGGGAATTTTGTTGTCCTTACATGCCGCGAACATCGCCTTCGCTCATGTCGATTTTTATGCTTCCGGCCCCTTGGCATGTCATTTGTTGTTGATGGCAGGGCTATTCGCAGCCTCAAATCGCAAGTTACAGGCCCCCTATCACCCCTTATCAACAGGGATGATCGGGTTCAACTTCGTGATAACTCTGGGACTTTTGGCCATATCGGCCATAAATATCATCCTTGCTGCTGTTGCTTTGTTTCAAATGAATATTGATGATCTCTGGGTCGTTTTTCTGGCATTCCCTGCCTATATGGGTTGGCTGAATTATAGGCAAAACGACATTCACGACAACCTCAGAAAAGAAGCTGACCTGGCGCCGGCAGACAAAAGTAATTTTTCTGATGCAAAGGTCGCCGCCGAAATTACCAAAGCCAAGCCTCTTCAAATTTTATGGTCTGCTTTCCTCCCGATCAAATACGTGACCTTAGTGAGTTTCCTGTTCATTTCTTTTCTCTTTATCGGCATGTTATATTATTATTATTTATCGGCGGCATATTTTGATGACAACATCTGGTCATATGACATCAGCCGCCGAATTATTCATGGCGCCGGCAAGGAACTGATACCCACCGCCCTTGCCATCATCATCGTTATCCCTCTTATCTTTGGCGCCATCAGCCTTTGGCAGGCCATGGTTCGCTGGAAACTTAAAAAAACTCAGGATGATATTGACCGGAAGTTGCGAGATGACGAGATTGACCTGATCGACCATTGCACAACTGGCTTAAAGAAATATATTGAGGAAAAGAAATATACCGCGCTTGTGAGGTCTGCCTACTGGTTGGTCATAATTGGATTTATCGGCATTATGGCAGGGTATTATTATGTTGTCGTCTTCAGCGGGGATGGCCTTGGCTCCAGTTGGTTTAAAGCCAACAGGGTCGCCGGTCTGGAATGGTATATCTATATAGACTCCATTGGCGTTACAGAAATCCTTGGTCTTTTTGTCATTGGCCTTGGCTACTTTGCTTTGTTCGCGAATCTCTTTCGTCATTGGCCGGATGTATCCGAACATAACCTCCTGCAGTCAAAGGCCGAACGTCCTGGCCCTCATGACTCTCATGGCTTGTTCTGCACACTAAGCGAAGATATTGCCCTCGATGTCAGAAAATACATCATTACAAGCAAACAGACTTTTGATCCGGCATCCTATTTGCAGTTTCGCAGCAAGATCTATGGAAAATGGATGAATATATCCACGTTGCTTCTCTTCTGTATCAGTCTGTATTTTTGGGTTCTTGATCGGCGGGACTATGATCTGTTCGCACCGGACTTTATAGAATATACGGACTATTGGACAGGGAAAGTCTCTCAGGCAAAATACCGTGATGTGGTTGCCATTCAAATAGAATGTACCTTAAACAAGAAAGAGGCATTGAATATAAATTATGCGGTATTGCTCCATAATGGCCGCGAAATAAAGGTGACTGAAACAGACGGAAGCCTCACCAAAAACCTGGATAATTGGGAACGGGTCGACAAAATTTTATCCGATCAAGGAACGCCCAAAATATATGGCCGTTCTCATCAGGCCCCCGACAGCACAAAAATTTATTTTAATGACGCGCAATGCCGGGCGGGTTTAACCAAACGACATGGCCCATCAGCCGCTCATCGTATCATGACGTTAATGACCAAATAACATGAGACGAGCGCTCCGCGCGCCAACCATAATAGTCTCCTGCTTTCAGTAAGCTCAAGCATAGCCCATGATAACTGGTCGCCGTCACCAGAGGACGCTTGAAATTATACTCGATATGAAAAAATTCCTAGCCTGTGCCGTGGGGGGGGATTTTCTGGTGAATGAGAAAAAACGCATTCTGTTTCAAACAAAATGTCACAGCACGCGCCTCAAAATACCCCCATTGACGCCGATAAAAAAACAGGCTTAAATGACGGTTTCCTCATGCCTGCACCACTTGGAGAGATAAATGCGAAAAATTCTATTGCCGCCCGTGATCTTTTTTCTCTGTATAATCGGTATTGTCGGCGTTAATTACCTTAGCGTTACGGGACTTGTTTTGATCTCTGGCCCCGTTAAATTCATCGGCTATGCCATGATGGTGGTGGGTATCTTCCTGCCCATTTGGGGCGCTCGGATTTTTCGGCAACATCACACCAACATCATTCCCTATAAAAACCCTGACCGCATGGTAACAGAAGGCCCCTTTCGCCTGTCGCGCAATCCGATGTATCTTGGTATGTTGCTGACATTGATTGGTCTTGCGACGCTCTATGGCACGGCGCTGAGTTTTGTTTTTCCGCTCCTTTATTTTTTTGTGGCGAGCCTCTATTATATTCCCTTTGAAGAAGAGCGTATGATAAAAGCATTTGGTGATGACTTTATCGCCTATAAGGCCAAGGTACGGCGCTGGATTTAAGGCTTCTACATAACAAAAATAGCCGACTTTAAAGGAAAAATTTCATGTCCGACCCCTTCATTATCATGTCCGCCCCAAATGGCGCCCGGCGGCAAAAATCAGACCATCCCAATATCCCCATCGGCCCCCGCGATATGGCGCACTGCGCGGAAGAGATCGTCGAGGCGGGTGCCAGCATATTACATCTTCATGTCCGTGATGATCAAGGCGGTCATTCGTTGGATGTGGCACGCTACCGCCAAGCCATCACCGCCGTTCGAGATGCCGTGGGGGATAATCTCATCATTCAGGCGACATCAGAAGCTGTAGGGATCTATTCCCGTCAAGAACAGATGGCCATGGTCAAGGACTTAAAACCGGCCGCCGTGTCCCTCGCCCTGCGCGAGTTATGCCCGGCCGATACTGAGCTGCGCGATATGTCGCGCTTCGCCCAATGGATGGCGCGGGAGAATATCTTTCCGCAATATATTCTTTATGACGAGGGGGATTATGCGCGCTTTGAAAATTACCGCAAAAAAGGTGTTTTTCAGGCGGATCATCCCTTCACGCTGTTTGTGCTGGGAAATTATCAAAATAACACCTCAGATGATAGTGTGGCAAGACTGAAAAAATGCACGGCGCAAGCGGTTTTTCCATGGTCTGTTTGCGGCTTTGGGATCAAGGAACGTCATGCTGCGACACATGCCGCTGAAAATAGTGGTCACATTCGGGTGGGTTTTGAAAATAATATCTGGCGGACGGAGGCGGTAAAACTTTCCAATAATGCCGAAATGGTTCGGATATGTGCGGCGGCGGCGGCAAAAGAAAACCGGCCTATTGCCTCATCCCACGATGTGCGGAATTTATTTAATCTGTCGTAAAGCCTCATAAAAAAAGCGCCCTCATAAAAAAAAGGCTGACTGGATATATCCAATCAGCCTTAAACCCCATTCTACGAGAGGGGAAGTTGGGTATATAATATTAGAAAGTGAACGTCCCTTTCACGTACCATGACCCACCTTCATAATTGGCAGCCGAACGACGTGGGTAAGGAAGGCCAACACTCAGGCGGTTTGCATATGGCTCACCGATCTTATTAACATAGGTATTAAAGACATTTACCGCACCCGCCGCTAGCTTGAAGTTTTCGCTGATTTGATAACCAAGCTCTACATCAACATATAGCGTTGCGTTAATTTGGGCACTGGAACCAGGGCCTGTACCAATTCTGCCGCGTTCATCATAATGCTTGCCGTAATAGTTGGCCCGTACCATGAAGTTCCAATCTTCCGCAAAAAACGTATTGGCGGTGGCAACAAAACGTGTGTTTGGATAGTTGTTGTTAATATCTTCGATGGTCGCCGCACCAACAACACCATCTATCTTACTTGTTGCCGTAAATTTATTGTAGTTAAAAGCAAAAGACAGCTGTGTATTGGTGTCTTCTGACCAGTCCATGCTCGATGACAAGACGATATCAACGCCTTTTGAAACCGTATCCAATGAATTGGTATAGAAAGAGATCGACGCATTTGGCGCATTAACATCAGGAATATTACCAATCCGGTAAATACGATCCTTAACCTTGATATGATAGAAATCAACCGTCAATGTTGTCTTCTCCCCAAGATCAGTAGAAAAACCAAGGCTAAAGTTGACTGATTTTTCTTCACTCAATGGTTTTGCGCCATTGGCAATAGCAACGGGGTCACTTGGTGCCAGTAGGCCTTCTTCGACCTGCGTTCCACCAGGGCCATCAAACGTTGTAATGGTTGATGTAATATTAGACTGACCCGGCGTCGGGGCATGGAAGCCCGTTGAGACCGACCCGCGCAGCGTCACCGCATCGGAAACAGTATAACGGCCAGCTAATTTCCCATTTATCGTTCCACCAAAGTCAGAAAAATGTTCATAACGGGCCGCATATTGCAACATGAATTCTTCAGAGACGTCATGTTCAACATCCACATAAACCGCATAGTTGTTACGGGAAAATGACGCATTTTGCTTAATACCGGCAAAGCCGCTTGAGCCGCCACCGACATATGAATTTGGCTCACCAGCCGTCGCACTGAATGTTTCTTGACGCCATTCACTACCAAAGGCAAGGTTGAGGCTATCAGAAAGCGGGTAGGAGAAATCAGCATTCAGATTGATTTCTTTTTGCGCGTAACCACCCACGGCAAAATCACGTTGGGGTTTTCCATTAACCGGCGCTAATTGACCGTTGAGGGTGTTGTTAAGGAAATAGGTCAATTTATTTTTACCATATCCCACGCTGAAATCATAGGTCATTTCATTATCTAGGGTGCCTTTTACGCCGCCAACAAGACTGATGTCGGTTTGATGACCGTCAAGATAGGGCGTAAAACCGGCGGGTAAAAAGCCGGCATCAACACCAAAATTAGTTTTCAGGGCAGTGATGGTAGAATGGTTCGGCGCACGATAGAAGAAGCGGTATCTGCCATCCGTATCCGCGTAGTTACTATGAAAATAAAGCTGCGCATTGTCACTGATATCCAGACCGGAATTGATGAAGAACCGCTTGCCTTTTGTTTCTGGACGTCCCCAGGTTTGTACGAACGGCGCATCGCCGAATGGTGAATCCGCGCCAACACCTTGGACGCCGGCATCAATAAGAGCCTGAGCAACGGGACGTTGAATACCACGTGACAGGGCTTGATTATCGGTATATTCCGCACTGATATTGACAAAGCCTTTGTCTTCAAGACCAAAACCGGCATTGGCCCCAATTTTATAACTTCTTTCGCCGCGATAGAATTTCCCATATTGCGCGACAACAGAACCGCCCTCGGACGCATCTTTCATTTCAAAGTTGATCACGCCGGCAATGGCATCAGAGCCATATTGCGCAGCGGCGCCGTCGCGCAGGACTTCAACACGCTTCACGGCGATCCCGGGGATCATCCCAATATCCACGCCGTGGGCACCATTCCCGGCCGCAGGGGCGAAGAATTGAACCAAGGCTGAGCGATGACGGCGTTTACCGTTGACCAGAATCAATGTCTGATCCGGTGCCATACCGCGCATGGAGGTGGGGCGTACAAAGGCACTGCCGTCACCCGTCGCAGGCGTCGCTGTAAAAGAAGGCACCAATGATTTCAGGTTATCAGTAATATCGGCTGAATTTCCGCCCGCATTAAACTGTCCCGCGCTGATAACATCAACAGGGACGGGGGAATCCGTTACAGACCGTGGCTTGGCACTTCTGGAACCCAAGGTGACAATTTCCTCAATAGAGTCCATTGCGGCTTTTTCCGCAGCCATAACAGGCGCCACAGAGGTCGCCATAAGAAAAGTCGTGCAGAGGGCGGTAGAGCCCATGAATTTGCCAATAAAATTGACAGGTGAATTAAATGAATTTTTAAGGGTAGGCAATATATTTCTCCCGGTTTCTAAGATCTGTTTTACGGCAGCTGTAGATTAAAGTTCGAACTCAAACCTCGCTACTTAGAGATAAAGACGATGGCGAATATGAATAGTGGAAGATAAATGTCAAAAATGTTACATTGCTTTAATAAGGGACGTTTTAAGCATGGCTGAGTACAAGATATATTTTTGTGGGTTTCTTCCACTTTAATAACGTTAACTCGTCTTTAAAGTCTAATGAGGTCTATCCTAATATGAAGAATCGTCTTAAATTAGTACGTAGTAAAGGTGAAATATCATCTTTTAAGGAAACTGAGCAGAAGCTGTCGCCGCAGGATGTCGTCCATCACGGCGCCGATAGCGCTGCTGATTCTGACGATAATTCAAGGGAAGATTATCGTCACCGGAAGATCACGGCCCTCTATCAAGATTATAATGAAACGCTCGTCCGTTACCTCACCATTCGGTTAAGAAGTCGGTCTGATGCCGTTGAAGTCGCCCAAGAAGCCTATATTCGCCTCATTCGAAAAGACAATATACATGAAGTTGAAAATTTTGAGTCTTTTTTATTTCGAACCGCGATAAATATATCCATTGACCTGCAAAGACAACGGACACGCCAAGCCAGTAATTTTGCCACAAGTAAAATTCTTTTTGGCCAAATTGATGAAATAACGCCGGAACGTGACCTTGATGCCAAGCAAACACTGGCCCATTTAAAGACGGCCTTGCATGATCTGCCGCCAAAATGCCGTGAGGCCTTTATGCTCTATAAATTTAAAAATCTGGGCCATGACGAAATAGCGAACAAAATGGAACTTTCCGTGAGTTCTGTTAGGAAATATATCGCACGGGGCCTTGCCTTTTGCATTCAAAGAATAGATTAATAAAATTAGCCATAAAATAAAGATACAGATTAAGAAAATGAAAAACGAAAATACCATAAATTTTACAGATGATCCTGTAAATGAGGCCGCCGAATGGTTCATAAGGCTTCGGGATAATACTATGTCCGAGGAAGATTACCTCCAATGGCAAACCTGGCTGGCCAAAAGCGAAGCGAATATGACAGCCTTTGCCAAAGCAGAAAAATGCTGGAATGAGCTTGAGCATATCACCGATTTGCCTTGGCCACTTTTGCCTGAAGAAAGTAACGGGGCGAAGGCGAGACATAGGGTATCTCCCTTACGCAGATTTTGGCCCCTTGCCGCAAGCATCGCGGCGACTGTTGTCATTATATTGTCCTTTGCGGTGGCCTATCACTTTAATTATTTTTCGGCGCCCAAGGCCACAACCTACCAGACAGCCCGCGCAGAGCATAAAAGCATTACCCTTGAAGATGGCTCCAAGATCTTTCTTGGGGCGCGGACGATTGTTAATGTCAATTACAGCAAGATGGCCCGTCATATCACCTTGGTTCGAGGCGAAGCTGTCTTTGACGTTGCCAAGAACAAACAGCGGCCGTTCATTGTAAAGACGGGGAACGGGACTGTTACCGCTGTCGGAACGAAATTTAATATCCACGAAAGCCATCAAAATGTAATCGTGACCGTCATCGAAGGGATTGTCGAAGTAAATCCCTTTATTGACAGACAGAAATCGGCGGCTTCCCCGCTGCCGCGCGTCTCTGCCGGCAAAGCCATTTCATATCTTCCCGACGGCTATATTACAAAAGCTGCCGCGACAAATGTTGACGCGGCGACGTCTTGGGAAAAGGGGCTATTGGTTCGGGTGGACACCTCTCTGGCCAGTGTGATCGAAGATGTGAACAGATATTCTTCGCGGGAAATTATTATCGGCGACCCTGCTCTTAATAATATTAGGTTCACCGGCACCGTCTTAAACGACGGCATTGACAATTGGTTACGCGGACTATCTGTCGCCTATCCTATAAAAGTTCTCGACACAGGGCATGATGCTATATTATTGTTAAAAAAGACGGAGTAAAGCTCGGCTGATAGTCATCAGTCCCTTGAATAATCAGACGGTTTTTAAAAATCGCACGACAGAGAGGAAAATATGTCAACTAGCAGTCTTAGCCTGCCTGTTGTTCGGCGGCATATGGTATTTTTGACCGTATGGGCGGCCATGCTCAGTTTTTTTCCTCTCAATGTCCTGGCCTTGAGCCAGAGCAGTCAAATTCAACCGGCCCCGGCGGCGATAAGTTTGAAACAAAGCCTCGCCCGAAAAATATTTTTTTCCATCCGTTCCACATCATTGCGTTCTGCCCTGCTCGAATTTTCGAAACAGTCCGGCATACAATTGATTTATGTTTCCCAAAAAAAACATATGGAGGCCTTAAGCCGGTTAGAAGGCCCCTATTCCATAAAGGAAGCCTTAGAAAAACTTTTGCACGGCACTGGTTTTGAATATGAATTTACAGAGGCAAATACCGTCACCATCCGCGAAAGAGGCGGAAATGCCCGAACGCCCGATCACCTCAATTCTGCTCTTTCGCCTCTTATATCAAAAGAAGACTACCAATCAGCCTCTAATATTGAAGAAATAATTTCTCTTGGCAGCCGCGCCAGAGGCCGAACAGCCTTAAAGACACCCGTGCCTGTCGATATTATGAACGAAACAAGCCTTATCTCGACAGGAGAGACAGAAACCGGCCGCATTTTGCAATCCCTGGCCCCGAGTTTTAATTTTTCTAGCTCGAGCATATCTGATGGAACTGATGCCATAAAACCCGCCACCTTAAGGGGGCTGGGCCCTGATCAAACATTGGTGCTCATCAATGGAAAGCGGCGCCATACGAGCGCCCTTGTTCATGTCAACACCTCCGTAGGGCGGGGGGCGACAGGCGTAGATATGAACGCCATACCGCCCAGCGCCATCAAACGGATCGAAGTCCTCAGAGACGGTGCCACAGCCCAATATGGTTCTGATGCCATTGCCGGCGTGATCAATATTATCCTCAAAGATCAGAATAATGGCGGCAATATCTCTACCTATTATGGCCAGACCTATAAAGGCGATGGCGGAACTTTTGTCACCAATGCCAGCTACGGGACGACAATAGCCGGGCGTGGAAACATCACCCTTTCTGCGGAATATCGAAAAAAAGATTTTACCAACAGAGCGGGATTAACGGGCTGCCTGCAATATGAAACGGGCGGCCAGCAAGCCTGCGCGGTGGGCAACATCGCCATAAACCCGAAAGAAGCCGGTTTTAATCGCCAAAATTTTCGCGTGGGTGATTCAGGCTCAACACATAAATCATTTGTCGCAAATATGACCTTGCCCGTTGGCAACAGTCTCGAATTTTATATGCTGGGCACCTATTCAGAGAGAGATAACCAGTCTGCGGGTTTTTATCGCCGCGCCAATGACCCGGGCCGTACCGTCATAGAAATCTATCCAAATGGTTTTTTGCCGCTCATAAACTCAAAAATTCAGGATTATTCGATTTTGGCCGGCACGCGATGGTCAGCAGGGGATGGCTGGTCACTGGAGTCAAGCATCATGACGGGCAGCAATCATTTTCATTTCCAAATTTCCAATTCCCTGAATGCTTCTTTTGGAGCCACCAGCCCGACCTCTGCTGATGCGGGAGCCTTACAAAATAATCAAACGACCATAAATTTTGATGTTTCAAAATCTTTTGACCTGGCCAATATTGCCTTTGGCACGGAATGGCGCCATGAAAAATACAGCATCATTGCGGGTGATCCCATCTCATATGAAAATGGTGGGGCCCTCAATTATAATTGCCCGGGATGCGATGTGACCCCCATCGCCTATCGGCCCGGCTTTCAAGTATTTAAAGGATTTTCTACCGACAATGCGCTCCGTGAAACGCGAGATAATTTTGCCGCCTATACAGATGTAGAGGTTGGAATTTCCACCAGATTTATGCTAACCGTTGCCGCAAGATACGAACATTACAGCGATTTTGGGAGCCGTTTGAATGCGAAACTTGCCGCCCGTTATGAGATTTCCCCCGTCTTTGCGGTGCGAAGTTCCCTAAGTTCTGGTTTCCGCGCCCCCTCTATGCAACAGAAATTTTTTAACAGCACAAGCACCCAATTTGTCGAAGTAAACGGCGTCTCTGTCGCGCAAGAAAGGGGTACCTTTCGCAATGATAGCACGGTCGCTCGCGCGCTCAAAATACCAAAATTGAAAATTGAAACCGCCGTCAATTACAGCCTTGGCTTTGTCACAACACCTGCGGCGAATCTCACCATCACAGCCGATTATTACCGCATAGATATTAACGACAGAATTGCCATCTCCGGCAGTATTCCGATCAGAGACAATTTTCCCGCCGTAACAGCAAAAACAGGGGCCACCGAAGGGCAGTTTTTCACCAATATGGCGAGCACCTTAACCCAGGGGATCGACTTTGTGGCCAATTATGACGTTCCCCTGCCGGCAGGACAGAGCCTTAAATTTTCCCTCGCCGCCAATAAAACGCAGACGCGCATAAAAAAGGGATCCATCGCCTCGCCGCTGCCCGGCGTTGATGCCTTAGTTTTATTCAGTCCTCAAGATCGCTCAATAATCGAGGAATGGCAACCCTCCTCCCGCGTGAATTTTACAGTGGAATATAACATTAATAACTGGTCATTACTGCTTCGCAATAACTACTATGGTTCCTATATCGTATGCGAAGGAAGCTGTGATATTCTCTCGGGCCGTGATCAAAATATTCAAAAATTCACCGCCAAAACATTGACCGATCTCCAAATATCCTATCACATCAATCGGATGAAGATACAGATCACCATAGGGGCGAATAATCTGTTCAATATATATCCCGACAGGAATGTCATTGGTCAGGCCCGCAGTGGCTCTATTAAGGGTATTGTGTCCTCTCCTGGCGTTTTTACCTACTCACGGCGCTCCGCCCCATTTGGCTATAACGGCGGCTATTATTATCTGCGTATTGATAAAAGCTTCTAAATAATAAACGCGTCTCAATCTGAGCCCTCAGCTTCCTAACATTTCGGCAAGCAAGGTTTTTGCGGCAACCTTAGCCTCCATCGCGGGCGATTTTGTCAGTTTGAGATGTGCTGCCATGATGGCCCCCTCTTTAAGCAGAATAAGGCTCCGCGCCAGGCCCTCCGGATTGCGCGCCCCCGCCCGCGCCGCAAGGTCACAGAGATTACCTAATATTTTCCGCTTATGATCTGCAGCCAGTTCATAGATCGGATCTTCTGGGTCTTGATATTCGGCAGAAGCCTTCATGAACATACAACCGCGAAAACCCGTCTGGGCAAACCATTCTTTCAGGGCATCAAACATGGCAATCAATTGACCGCGCGGCGTGGAGCCAAGCTCATCCATCCGGCGAAATAACCATTTTCGGAATTGTTCATCCCTGAGGTTAAGGGTGGCAAGAATCAAATCTTCCTTCGTGCGAAAATGTTTATACATGGAGGTTTTCGAGATACCCGTCTCGGCAACCAGCCGATCCATACCCGTGGCATGAAAGCCGTTGCGATAGAAAACCTCTAAGGCTTTCTCTACTAATTCATTTCGTTTTGATGGGCGCACTATAATTCCTTACTTTACAGATCAGTACTATAAATTTGGCATATTTAGGCATTTTTGTCAATGATCACGGGTTTTAATAATTAACACTTGACCGGTCGGTACATATCGGCATGATAGACTATACTTACCGATCGGTGAGTATAGAAAAGAGGAGACATATCCATGACAAATATTATTACCCCGCCTTTCACCCCTGAAACAGCCTTGGAAAAAGTCCGGCTCGCAGAAGAAGGATGGAACAGCCGCGGTCCTGAAAGAGTGTCAATGGCCTATAGCGAAGATTCAGAATGGCGCAACCGCGATATGTTCCTTCAAGGTCGCCCGGCTATCCAAAAATTTTTGGAAAATAAATGGCGCCGTGAATTACATTATAAATTAAAAAAAGAGCTCTGGGCCTTCACGGACAATCGCCTTGCCGTACGGTTTGAATATGAATGGCTGAATGCGAAAACGGGGCAATGGTTTCGCTCATACGGTAATGAAAATTGGGCATTTAATGATGATGGGCTTATGGCACGCCGGTATGCCAGTATAAATGACTTAGCGATTGATCCCAAAGATCTCCGCCTGGCCGTCCTGCCGCGTCCCTAAAGCATGTCCTAAAATATTTAAATTTCGCCCCGGTTAGGTTTCCACTGACGCGGGCATGAGATGCCCTGTCTTGACAAAAATAGTTGCCCCCTCGTCTTTTGTGTAGGCATGATGCGCGCTTAAATGGGGGGCCCGCAGCCATGTGCCTTTGGGATAGGCCCCATGTTCATCATAAAAAATGCCTTCAAGCACGTATATTTCTTCCCCACCAATATGGTGATGGGCGGCAAAATCCCTATTGGGCGCGGCCTTAACCAAAGCAACTTTTTCCGTGCCATAGCTATGAAGCGGCAGGGCCATAAGGCCATCGCTTGGCCCCTGCTGCCAGGGGGCCTTATGGCTATCGATTTTTATTTGAGCCTGATCATCGGCCTCATACTGAAAAAGTTTTACCAGAATAGTCGCCCCCGCGCTGCCGATCCTTGGGGTGTGGCTTGTTCCGATAGGATTGCGGGCATATGTCCCCGCAGGGTAATCCGTATGCTCGTCTGAAAACACACCTTCCAGAACGAAAAATTCTTCCCCGCCCACATGGGTATGTGAGGTAAATTCACTGTTCGGCGCAAAACGTACTATGGTCGTTGCCCGTGCCACCTCATCACCGACACGATCTAGCATCATACGATCCACCCCCGCCATGGGCGACGGCACCCAGTTGTAATCTTCCGGCCTGATAACAGCCCGTTTTGTAAAATCTGCATTAATGTCCACAATGAATCTCCTTTTACCTCTTCATAGATGGGGATAAAGCCTGAATTTGTCAACGCGATAATCAGCCCTGCGCTGGCGTATATATTAACACGGCCGTTATATTCGACAGAGCGAACCCGAAATAAACAGTTGCCTTAAGGCGTACAAACAGTAGAATTTTCCCATAGAAAATCGCCGCCGCCCATTTGAAAGAAAAATAATCATGAAAGATCTCTCATAAATGTCTGACGAAAATAACGTCAATAGCCCAATTACGATCTATATTGATGCGGATGCTTGCCCCGTTAAGGCCGAAATCCTCAAAGTATCCTACCGTCATGGCCTAGCCGTTTATATGGTCAGCAACCAATGGATGCGCCTGGATGTTGGGCCTCTCGTTCAAAAAATCGTGGTGGCGGAAGGCGCGGATGCGGCCGACGATTGGATCGCAGACCATATCACAGAACAAGATATCGCCATCACCGCTGATATTTTGCTGGCGAAAAGATGCCTCGATGCGGGCGCGGTGGTGATTGGGCCGACGGGAAAATTTTTCTCAGAAGATAATATCGGTATGGCGGTGGCCATGAGAGACCTCAAATCCCATTTGCGGGAAACAGGGGAAAGCAAAGGCTATAATCCCAGTTTCACCAAAGAAGACAAATCACGCTTCCTTCAAACTCTGGAAAGCGCCATACAAACCCTTCGCCATACGTCCTAGGGACAATAACGCTGATTGAGGAAAAAGAAAACAACTTAGCACAAAAAATGCCTGAAAAAACACACCCTAATTTCACGAATTACTTTACTGGCACAGGCCCTTTTATTTACTAGCACAGACCCTTTAATTTTTGTATGCTCGTCCTGTGTCCTATAAAAATCGACCTGGTTATGTTCAGGGCGTTTCTTATCGCCTCAAGGTCGTATCGGAAGGTTTATATATGCGTCTTATTTCCCATTTTATATTTTGGCCCCTTTTGCTGCTTCTCGCGGCCTGTAATGCCGAAGACGCGAACAAACCCTTGCTAGGCTATGTGGAGGGACGGCAAGTGATTTTAGCCCCGCGTGCGACAGGCATTATAACAAAATTGCAGGTGGCCGAAGGAGATCAGGTGGCCGTTGGGGCCGTCTTATTTTCTGTGGATTCCGCCCGTGCTCAGGCCGACCTTGACGGGGCCATAGCCGCCAGATCTGCCGCAGAAGCAAGGCTCCAAAATCTAAAAAAAGGCGGCCGCCCAGAAGAAATTCGGGCCACGACCGAAACATTAAAGCAATCTCAAGCCGCCTTAACGCTGGCAGAGCAGACCTATAGCCGCAGCAAGGATTTGGTGCGTACTGGCGTGATTGCCGCCGCAAAACTTGATCAAGACCGGGCGACACGTGATGCCGCCCAGGCCCGCGTGACAGAGGCGCGGTCACGGCTTGACCTTATGCGCCTGCCGGCCCGTGCTGACCTCATTAACGCCGCCGCCCACGATATAGAGGTTTTAAACACAGCTGTTTCCCGCGCCCAAATTGAAGTCATAGACCGCCATGTGACAGCCCCCGCTGCAGGGCGGATAGAGACCATATACCGGCGTGTGGGCGAGATAGCCGGGCCGAGCCAACCTGTTCTGGCCCTGCTGCCTCCCGACCAAAAGCGGATTCGATTTTTTGTGCCTGAGCCGCTGCTGCCCCGTATCCGCCCTGGCGGCGTCGTCACCATAGACTGCGATAATTGCGGAAGCGGCCAGCAAGGGAAAATTACTTTCATTGCCCACGAATCAGAATTCACCCCGCCGATTATTTTCACGGAAACCGAGCGGGCAAAACTGGTTTATATGATTGAAGCCAAACCTGACCATCCAGATCAATTTCTGACCGGTCAACCGGTGAGCGTAACGCTGCCATGACCACTCAGGAAATGGTCATAGATGTGCGTGGACTCACCAAAATATATGGCGATAAGAAAGTCGTTGATGATTTTGACCTGACCGTCCCCAAGGGATCGGTTTATGGGTTCTTAGGCCCCAACGGGTCGGGCAAAACAACCACAATCCGCATGGTTTGTGGCTTGCTGACCCCCAATGCGGGGTCGGGGAAATGCCTCGGGTGGGATGTGATCACTCAATCAGAAGAAATTAAAAAACAAGTCGGCTATATGACCCAGAAATTTTCGCTTTGGGAAGATCTGACCCTTAAAGAAAATCTTGATTTTGTTGCCCAAATGTACGGCATCCCTGATCGCAAACGCCGGGTATTAGAGGCCTTGGAGGACTTGGGGCTCGCGGAACGATCCCATCAATTGGCCGGCTCTCTTTCGGGCGGTTGGAAACAACGTCTGGCCCTCGCCGCCTGCATGATTCATGCCCCCAAGCTTTTGCTTCTGGATGAGCCGACCGCAGGGGTTGATCCCAAAGCCCGCAGAGAATTCTGGGACAGCATACATGAGCTGGCCGATAGCGGCGTCACCATCTTAGTCTCAACCCATTATATGGATGAGGCTGTGCAATGCGACTACATCGCCTATATCGCTTACGGTAAAAAATTAATTGATGCGCCCTCCAACGAGATTGCCGCCCGTGTGGGACTATATACATGGCGAGTCGACGGTACCGGATTATCCGAGGTTTCTCAAAGTCTTAAACAGAATCCCGCCGTGGAGCAAGTGGCCCGTTTTGGCACGGCCTTACATATCAGTGGCCGAGATGAGGCCGCCTTACGCGCGGCCATCGCGCCTTGGCAAAATAAGGCTAATTTGACTTGGCACCAGCAAGAACCAGGCCTAGAGGAAGCCTTCATTCATCTGATGACTGCCTCGGAGGATAATTATCAATGAGCCTGATTTCCTTTTCCCGCATCGCCGCCGTTCTCAAGAAAGAATTCATCCAGATGCGCCGGGACCGGATGACTTTTGCCATGATGATTGGCATCCCCGTGATGCAGCTTATAATGTTCGGTTACGCTATTAATTCGGATCCTCGGCATTTGCCAGCAGCCCTCATTGACCGGGATCATTCGTTCCTGTCGCGGGCGGTCATAACGGCCGTGGAAAATTCTACCTATATTGATATCACCCACCGTCCCGCCCGGGAAGATATGGCCGAAGAACTCATGCGTCAGGGACATATCAATTACATCATCATTATCCCAGAAAATTTTGGCCGGGATCTTGTGCGTGGGGACAGGCCCCAAATGCTTGTCATCGCAGATGCCACAGATCCCTCCGCTAGCTCTGGCGCACTGAATTCCATGTCCCAGATCGTCACGACGGGCCTCACGCGCGACTTATCCGGGGATCTGTCCAGCCTTGCCGCGCGGCCGCCCCCTGTGGATATCATCTTGCATCGGCGCTATAATCCTGCGGGGATTACCCATTATAATATTGTGCCCGGCCTGCTCGGCATTATCCTCGCGATGACCATGAGTATGATAACGGCGGTGGCCATTACCCGCGAAAATGAGCGGGGCACCATGGAAAATATGCTGGCGATGCCCATCAAGCCTCTGGAAATGATGTTAGGCAAAATCACGCCCTATGTCTTTATTGGCTACGCCCAAACCGCTGTTGTTCTCATGGCAGCATTTTTTATCTTTAACGTCCCCTTTGTGGGGTCGCTCGCCCTGTTAATCGGGGCCGTGAGCCTCTATATCATTGTAAATCTGATTATTGGCTTTCTTTTCTCAACAATGGCCCGCACCCAGATGCAAGCCCTACAAATGACTTTTTTCCTGCTCATGCCACAAATATTACTATCCGGTTTCATGTTTCCCTTTTTAGGCATGCCAAAATGGGCGCAAGTCATCGGGGAGGCCCTGCCGGCAACACATTTTATGCGGCTGGTGCGGGGCATAATACTCAAAGGGGCGACAGCAGGAGATCTCGTGTCAGATATCTGGCCGCTGCTCCTGATTATGGTCGTAACGGGAACGTTGGCCATGCTACGCTATCGTCAGACATTAGATTGACCTGAAACCTGAGATATTACATCATAGAATAGGAATGAGACATGTGCCTAGGTAAGAATTTGAAATGGATTGCGGTGATTTTTCTTATGGCAATATCGCCTTATGCTTTTGCCCAAGACCAAGAGGCATCAATGCCTTACGGACATAATGCAAAGGCCGGAAAATATGCCCATATTAACGGGATAAAATTCTATTATGAAACCTATGGCACGGGCGATCCCTTGGTTCTAATTCATGGGAATGGCGATAATATTGCCGGAATGGCGGCACAAATCGACTATTTCTCCGGCAAATATCGCGTCATTGTGGCTGATAGCCGTGGTCATGGAAACTCAGGCATGGGCGAAGGCCCTTTAAATTATGCCCAAATGATGGAAGATTGGAACAGCTTATTGAACCAGCTGAAGATCACCAACGCCAATATCTTCGGCTGGAGTGACGGCGGAATAATAGGCCTGTTATTAGCCATCAAGCATCCCGATAAAGTTGGAAAATTAGCCATCATGGGCGCAAATCTTCGGCCAGATGGCACGGCGATACAGGCCTGGGTAAAACCACTCTTAAATCGCGCGGTTAAACATGTTGATGACATGAGCGCAAAACAAGACACCTCAGAAAATTGGGCCACCCAGAGACAGCTCTTGAACCTGCTTATAACGCAGCCACATATTGATGTGACGAGCCTGCATCAGATTAAAGCACCTGTTCTGGTGATGGCTGGCGACCGTGACGTCATAAAATTAGAACATACCGTTGAAATTTTCCAGAATATTAAAAAGTCAAATCTTGCCATATTGCCCGGCAATACCCATTTTGCCCCAGCGAATACCCCTGATAAACTCAATAACCTCTTGAATGATTTTTTTACAAAACCCTTCACCATGCCCACAACCGAGGCAATTATGGAGCCGCATTAAACGCGCCCGTTCCGGGAAGCGCCAAAGACCGTTTCTGGGTTTTAACGCTAGTGATCAAATAGATGCCCGCCATATTCCGCGATCAAATCTCTCTGGCAGGGCTTTCGATAAAAGAATAAATCTCTTGATTCAGTACTATCTTTGGGAAAACTACCTTTGACTGGCACCCCGATTTGCGGGGCGGCCTTTGCGCTGCGGCCCGCCGGGTTTCGCGCTATTGGCGTTCGGCTGATTAATGCGGCGATTGGGCTTATGTTTGCCAGAATTCGATCGACGTCTTGGCGCGGCGCGGCTGGGTCTGTCTTCCTCATCGCCGCCGCCTTTACCAGACAAGGGTTCAATACCTTCAAAATGATAGGGATGATCAACCATCAGGGGGACTTTCTTGCGAATGATTTTTTCAATATCCCGCAGATAGCCGCGTTCTTCATGATCGCAGAAAGACAGCGATATTCCCGTTGCCCCCGCCCGCGCTGTCCGGCCAATGCGATGAACATAGCTTTCCGGCTCATTGGGCAGATCAAAATTAATCACATGGGTTACGTCGTCCACATCAATACCGCGCGCCGCGACATCTGTCGCCACAAGCGCCCTTATCTGACCAGAACGAAATTCATTGAGCGCCTTTTGCCGGGCATTTTGTGATTTATTTCCATGTATAGCACTGGATAACACGCCAAGTTTCTCAAGATGCGTCGCCACACGGTTAGCCCCGTGCTTGGTGCGCGTAAAAACCAGAACTCTTTTAATCTCGGGATTTTTCAGTACATGGGCCAGCAAGGCACGTTTGCGGGCTTTTGGCACCATAAGAAGATGCTGATCCACCTTTTCTGCCGTTGTCGACGCCGGCGCAACCTCAACCCGGGCGGGGTCATGCAAAATGCTTCTGGCCAAGGTTTCTACGACCGGCGGCATGGTTGCAGAGAACATGAGCGTTTGGCGTTTCTTGGGCAGATAAGCGATGATTTTTTTAATATCTCTGATAAAGCCCATATCCAACATGCGATCCGCTTCGTCCAGCACCAGATATTCAACCTGCCTCAAATTAATATGGTTCTGGTTTGTCAAGTCCAGCAGGCGGCCCGGAGTTGCAATCAAGATATCCACCCCGGACATCATCGATTTAATCTGCGGCTTAGACGATGCCCCGCCATAAACCAGCGCGATACGCAGGTGAAGATATTTGGAATAGGCCCGAATATTTTCTGCAATCTGAACGGCCAATTCCCGCGTGGGGGCAAGGATCAAGGAACGCGCCGTTTTCGGATCACGCCGCCCTTCGCCTTTCAGCAGCATTTGAATGAGCGGCAAGGAGAAAGCCGCCGTCTTGCCTGTTCCTGTTTGTGCAACAGCAATCAAGTCACTCCCGTCCAGGACAAGCGGGATAGCCTGATCTTGTATGGGTGTCATGTCCAGGTATCCGCCTTCTTCTACGGCACGAAGAATGGCATCGCGCAGACCAACTTCTGCAAATTTACGCATTTTATCTATTTCCAGTTAGGGGCAGGCCTATCACGCAAGGCCATTTATGATGCGGATACCTAGCACTCAGGCCTATAAGAGTCAATTAACTCATCACCTTTATCCTATATTAGAAATATTTATTATATTCGACCTTCTTGATAATCTATTCTATAATAACCTCTAATATAGTCGCTTTCCCTCATGTATCTCACAGGCGCTCATGTCAAAGTTAGAGGAACGTATGAATATTTCCACACGAATTTTTTTTATTTCCTTAATCATTTTGAGTCTGCTCTCTTCCGTTATTATTTCTGTGAGCCTGCTCGCCTCGAGCAGTGAGAAAACGGAAATCTCAACCATAAGGCAGCATAATTCTCATAAATTGGCGGATCAGGTTCGCCAAACGTCCAATGACTTAACCAGAATGGCCCGCTCCTATGTCATGACAGGCGAGCCCATTTATCAACAATATTTTAACAGTATTCTGGCCATCCGCGATGGCAAAGCGCCGCGTCCCCTGCATTATGACGAATCTTACTGGGACTTTGTCGCCGCCCATGATGGAAAGCCCCCCATTTTTGGCAAGCCTATCTCTCTTGCAGATTTAATGAAACAAGCCAGAATAACGGCGGATGAACTCGAAATATTGGCCACGGCCAAAAAACATTCGGATGAACTCATTATGATGGAACGCGCGGCTTTCGCGGCCCTGAACGGATTATCCAAAGACGCCGCTGGAAAATACACTATTATAAGCCCGCCTAACGCAGCTTTAGCGCAAGACATTATGTATAGTCCCGCCTACTATAAAACGAAAGCAAAAGTCATGCGAACCGTCAAGGAATTCAGCTACCTTGTCAATCGCCGGACATTAGCAGAGGTCACGGCCAATCGGGCAGAGGAAGTTTTTTATAGAAAAATAGCTATTTTTTTGACGATTGCCACCACATTATTTTCCTTGGGGGCCTTTCTCTATTTTAGAATTAGTTTCATAAAGCCCGTCATTTCACTGTCCAATATTGCAAAACGTATCTTGGCGGGCAATCTTAATGACCGTGCCATTGTCGGCACCAAAAACGAAATAGGGGATCTGAACGACGCCTTTAATAAAATGGTCGAGGCACGGCTCCGCACAGAACGCGATCTGATCAATAATGAACTGCGCCTCAGCACGACACTTAATTCTATTGGCGACGCTATGATTTCAACTGACCTTGAAGGAAAGATAGATCGCATGAATCCGGTGGCTGAAAAATTGTCTGGCTGGAAAATGGAAGAGGCGAAAGGCAAACCTCTCACCGAAATTTTTAATATCATAAATGCCAAAACAAGAGCCCCCGCGATAAATCCTGTAAATATGGTCTTAGATAGGGGCGAGATAGTTGGCTTGGCCAATCATACGATCTTAATCTCGAAAGAGGGCACAGAATATCAAATTTCTGATTCTGCGGCGCCAATACGTATGGACAACGGTGACACGACCGGTGTGGTTCTTATCTTCCGCGATGTGACAAAGGAATATGCCGCCCAGGAGCTGCTTCATCAAAGCGAAGAACGCTACAAGAGACTGTTTGAAAATGCCGAGGTCTCTATCTGTAATGAAGATCTCTCGGACGTTAAAAACACCTTAGAGAAGCTGCGGGAGGACGGCGTCACAGACATCCGTCACCATTTAAAAGACAACGACCAGCTCATCTGGGAATTGGCGTCCAAAATAAAAATCACCCAAGTGAACAATGCTACGCTAGAATTATTCGGGGCCCAAGATGATCACGCCTATATCTACAATTTACAAGAGACCTTTGGGACAAATGCCCTCGATGTCTTCACTGATGGGCTCTATGCCATATGGGACAAGAAACCGTTTTTCCGCGCCGTCGCCGATTTCAGAAAACTTAATGGGGAGCATATAAATGCCATCATTTCATACCCCCTCCCCGATAGCCTGGAGGGTTTTAAATGCATTCCTGTTTCCATCATCGATATTACAGAACTAAAAAATTCGGAGATCGCTCATCGGAAAAGCGAAGAAAGACTGTCGTCACATCTCCAACATTCGCCGCTAGGTGTCATTTCATGGGATAAGGAATTGAAGTGCGTCCAGTGGAACCCCGCCGCCGAGAAAATCTTTGGTTTTACAGCAGAGGAGGCCATCGGAAAATATGCCCTAGATCTCATGATACCAACGAAATACCAAGTTGGAATGTCAAAAATTGCTCACCGTCTGATGCAGAAAACTGGCGGCACCCATAACATTGGGAGAAACGTGACAAAAGAGGGCAAGACAATCATCTGTGAATGGTTTAACACAGCCTTAATTGATGAAGATGACACGGTTATCGGTATTGCCTCCATGGTTCAGGATATTACCAAACATAAAGCCGCCGAGGATGATTTACGAAAATTATCAATGGCTGTGGAACAAAGTCCCACCAGCATAATTATCACGAACGCCCATGGTATCATCGAATATGCGAATTCAAAATTTAGTAAAACAACCGGCTATTCTAAAGAAGATGTCATCGGCCAATATAATAAAATTCTCAGAACTGAGTATACCGCCAAGCCAGAATATGAAAACTTATGGAGTACCGTTACCGCTGGCAAACAATGGCAAGGTGAGTTCAATAGCAAACGAAAAGACGGCAGCCTCTACTGGAATTCGACATCCATTTCGCCCATCACAGACATCGATGATAACATCACAAACTTCTTAGTCGCGATGGAAGATATTACAGAACGCCGAAAGATTGAAGAACATCTCCGCCGGTCACAAAAAATGGAGGCCGTGGGCCAGCTTGCTGGCGGGATTGCCCATGATTTTAACAACTTACTGGGTATTATTATTGGCAATCTAGACCTTATGAAACGTAACATAGACGACGGAAGCAAGCTTGCAGAACAGTTGAGCAAGGCCCAAAATGCCGCGCTTCGCGGATCCTCTTTAACGCGGCGTCTGCTCAATTTTTCTCACCAATCGCCAGAAAGCAGCAAACCTGTAAATATAAATAAGGTCATCATGGGCCTTGAAGATCTGGTCGATAAATCATTAACCAAAAAAGTAACCCTGGAGACTGATCTGGCAGAAGGTCTCTGGATGACGGCGCTAAATACAGGCGATTTTGAAGATGCGCTCATAAATTTCTCTCTCAATGCCCGGGATGCCATGCCCAACGGCGGCACATTACACATCGCCACCAAAAATGTCACCTTAAGCCATCTCATGATGAATGGGGAAGCCGAATTTATTGCAGGGGATTATGTTAAGATTATCATAAGTGATACGGGGGTCGGCATGTCCAAAGAGGTTGCGGCCAAGGCATTTGATCCCTTTTTTACCACGAAAAGCACAGACAAAGGTACCGGGCTTGGGCTGGCCATGGTCTATGGTTTTGTTCAAAGGTCTAAAGGACATATCTTAGTCTTCTCCGAAGAAAATATGGGCACCACATTCAAAATTTACCTCCCACGATCACAAGATATTGCCACCCCGCCAAAAGCTTCCAACACAATCGAGGGCCCACTTCCCACAGGAAGCGAAACCATCCTTATCGTTGATGATGAGCAAGAACTTGCCTGTCTCGCTAAAAATATTTTAGATGGGCTAGGCTATTCAACAATATGTGCCTATAGTGCGGATCAGGCGCTCAAAACACTTGAGTCCAACCCCGCTATTGATCTTTTATTTTCGGATATTGTCATGGCAGGATCCCACAGTGGTTATGATTTGGCGGAAAGCGCCGCTCAATTATATCCAAAATTGAAGATATTATTAACCTCTGGCTTTGCCGGTACGCAGCAGATGTCAGATACCCAAGATTTCTGGGGCCAAAAATTTATTACAAAGCCGTATCGTGACGTAGAGCTGGCACAGCGCGTGAGATTAGCGCTAGAAGAATAGGATCACCTGTTGAATAATATAAAACTATTGGTTGTCGATGACGAAATCGACTTTGCCCAATTCGTCGCAGAAGTCGCAGAGGGTATGAATTTTCACGTTTTATCAACAGATAATTCTTCGGATTTTTCGCTTCTTTATACCATTGATATAAATATTATCGTCCTTGATTTATTCATGCCCGAAATTGATGGTATCGAATTATTACGCTTTCTTTATGAAAATAAAAGCGAGGCCTCAATTATTTTTATGAGCGGCAAAGACCAAAGCGTCCTTCATTCCGCAGAAAATATTGCCCTTGAACAGGGGATGGAGGTTCTCGGAACACTTCAAAAACCCTTTAGAGCAAAAGACCTTGAACTATTGCTGGCAAAATACGTTCGTCAAACAAAGAGACAAAATTATGCTACACGAGAAAAACCCTCCCTGGAGGAACTACAATCTGCACTTGACAATCATGAATTGTCTCTCGTCTATCAACCACAAATAAATCTTGCCAGCCGTAAAGTTATCGGTTTTGAGGCGCTCATTCGGTGGCACCATCCAACCAAGGGAAATATCCCTGCCCAATATTTCATTCCCCTTGCTGAAAAAAGTAATATCATACATGACATCACTTTCTTTACAATTAAAGTCGCCATAGATCAATTGAGCCAATGGCAGAAAACGGGCTATGACTTGAGAATGTCTATAAATTTTTCCGCAAAGGTTCTCGAAGATCTGGACATGCCGGAGAAGCTGCTCACCATCACAAAGGCCAAAGGGGTTGATATCTCTCAAGTTATGCTGGAAGTCACAGAGACCGCCCTGATGTCAAATATAACGCATTTTATGGACATCCTTGCGCGCCTGAAAATGAAGGGATTCAGCCTCTCTATCGACGATTTCGGGGTGGGATATTCGTCCCTGCAACAATTGGTTCGTGCGCCGTTTAACGAACTTAAAATAGATCAAGTCTTCATTCGAAAAATGGACAGGGACAAGGACTGTCGAACCATCGTCGAAATTTCCATTCTTCTGGCACATAAGCTGGGCATGCATGTGGTGGCAGAAGGTATTGAAAATGAAAAAACATGGAATATCCTGTCCGGGCTAGGCTGTGAAGAAGGGCAAGGATATTGGATTGGAAAAGCCATGCCCGCTGAAGATGTCGGATCTTGGATGGAAAGATGGTCGTCTCTGGCAAGATCTTAAGTAAGTCGGTTTATTCCCCCCATTATAGGAACGAATCAGCCCTAAATAGCCAATTTAAGTAACAATTCCAAAATATTAGATTGATTTTTTAAACCATCTAACCTAAAAGAATATATTGAGTTACGTTGATTCTCCTTTTTGAGGATATTAATTAGAATCTTAAGCAGAACCTCTGTGAGGTGTTTGATCCGTTAGACTGGTTCCTACTGTCTGTTTCTAGAGCTTCAATACCGGACTTACACGAACTCTTGAAATCCCCGCGTAAAATCGGGAAATATATACACTAAAGACACTAAGGAAGCTTAAAAATGGCAACTGGTACAGTTAAATGGTTTAACACAAATAAAGGTTATGGCTTTATCGCTCCTGATGATGGCGGCAAAGACGTATTCGTACATATTACCGAGCTAGAAAAATCAGGCATCCGTCAATTGGATGACGGACAAAAAATCAGCTACGATGTCGCTGAAAACAGGGGCAAAGAAGCCGCTGCAGGCATTCAGCTTATTGACTAAAGATTATCGTCTTTAATCGGCCTTTCAATCGACGAGATATCATCATCTTAGAAAAACTCGCCGCATGCTATCATGCTGCGAGTTTTTTATTATTTTTCCTCAATAATTTCCCCCCCCTAAAAATCACCCCCATAAAACTCGAAAAATTCGGTAAAGAATGCGCTGGCAAAGGCCGTGTTTCTTTTCATGGCGGCAAATAGTAATTGACATTTTGCTTATATAGCGGCTTAAATGGATCATTCTTTGTGGGCGAGCTATATGACAAAATTTTTAAGAGAATAGTACAACCCGCGTTATGGCACCGTAAGCTAATATTCCACATATCTGCCACTTGAATGAGATCGTAAGTTGCTGCGTAATATTTTTCAGGCGGTCATCTGTTTCAGTCCTGCTTCTATTTAATCCATTTTTAGTTATTATTCTGTCCCTATTTACCTTAAGTTCATATTTTACTGAATAGGGCTATTCCTGCAGTATATATATATTGATGGCGTTCCTTACACATCGTTATTTCCATATAATTCTTTTAGAATAATTATAAATTACTAAATAACTACTTGTAATTATTTTATAAATAACTACCATATCATAATCATAACCACTGAAAGGGAATTCAAATGTCTAAAAAAACGATATCCTTAGTTGCTCTCATAGCGATCGGCTTATCTTCCACAGCCCCTATGGCCGCTCAAAATAAAGCCATGTCCACTCAATTCTGGTGGCCTGAAAAACTGGATCTGATGCCGCTTCGTCAGCATGCTGCAGAATCCAATCCTTACGGCGATCGCTTTATCTATGCCCAAGCCTTCAAGACTCTCGATCTTGAGTCTGTCAAAAGAGATATCCAAAAAGCCTTAACCACGTCACAGCCTTGGTGGCCTGCGGATTATGGCAATTATGGTCCCTTTTTCGTCCGGATGGCATGGCACGGTGCCGGCACTTACCGCACCGGTGATGGACGCGGCGGGGCCGATGGCGCAGATCAGCGTTTTGAGCCCCTTAACAGTTGGCCTGATAATGTTAGCCTAGACAAGGCAAGACGTTTATTGTGGCCGATCAAGAAAAAATACGGGCGAAAAATTTCCTGGGGCGACCTGATGGTTCTTACGGGAACCGTCGCCATGGAAAATATGGGCTTTAAGACCCTGGGTTTTGCCGGCGGCCGTACGGATAATTGGGAACCTGATCTGGTCTATTGGGGGCCGGAGACTAAATGGCTTGACGGCAAGCGCCGCAATGCGGATGGCAAGCTGGACGATCCCCTTGCCGCCGTACAGATGGGCCTGATCTACGTCAATCCCGAAGGACCGAACGGCGTACCAGACCCGCTCGCCTCCGCTCAAAATATCCGTGAGGCTTTCGGTCGCATGGCCATGAATGATGAAGAAACCGTAGCCTTGATTGCCGGGGGTCACACCTTTGGCAAGGCCCACGGAGCGCATAAACCAGGCAAATGCCTCGGGGCAGATCCGGCAAGCGCCAGCCTTGAGCAACAGGGCCTCGGTTGGGCAAATAAATGCGGCAAGGGCAATGCCGAAGACACCATCACGAGCGGCCTGGAAGGCGCATGGTCGGTTAATCCCATCGCATGGACTACCCAATATTTCGATAATTTATTCGCTTATGAGTGGATAAAGACGAAGAGCCCCGCCGGTGCCATCCAGTGGATGCCAAAAGATGAAGCCGTAGGCGATCTCGTCCCTGATGCCCATGATAGCTCTAAACGCCATGCGCCGATGATGTTCACGACGGATCTCGCCCTTAAATTTGATCCGGCCTATAGAAAGATTTCCCAGCGTTTCCATGATAACCCAAAGGAATTTGAACTGGCCTTTGCCAAAGCATGGTTTAAGCTAACCCACCGTGATATGGGCCCACGGGCCCGTTATCTTGGGGCTGATATCCCTGAGCAGATTTTCTTGTGGCAAGACCCCATTTCCCCTGTCGATCACAAACTGATTAATGACGAAGATGCCTCAAAACTTAAATCCAGCATACTGGCTTCGGGCGTGACCCTTCCCGAATTGGTCAGAACGGCATGGGCATCTGCGGCCTCATTCAGAGGAACGGATCACCGCGGGGGCGCAAACGGAGCGCGCATCCGCCTTGAGCCACAAAAAAGCTGGGCGGTCAATAATCCAAAAGAACTGGCAAAGACCCTCAGCACACTTGAAAAAATTCAGACAGAATTTAATCAGGCTCAAAAGGGTGGGAAAAAGATTTCACTGGCTGATCTGATCGTTTTGGGCGGTTCCGCAGCCATCGAAAAGGCCGCTAGCAAGGCAGGCTTCCCTATAGCGGTTCCGTTTAAACCGGGCCGTATGGACGCCACGCAGGCTCAGACGGATGTAAAGTCTTTTGCCGCCCTCGAACCCAAAGCCGATGGCTTCCGTAACTATTATGGTGACGGCACCTATGGAACGCCTGTTGACATGCTTGTGGACCGGGCGAATCTCCTCACCTTGACCGTACCGGAAATGACCGTTCTTGTGGGTGGTATGCGCGTCCTTAATGCCAATAGGGGACAATCCGACAGCGGTGTCTTTACCAACCGTCAAGGCACGCTGAGCAACGACTTCTTCGTGAATTTGCTTGATATGTCAACAAAGTGGGAGAAATCTTCAAAGACAGAAGGTCTTTACGAGGGACATGACCGTAAGACGGGCGACCTTAAATGGACCGCCACGCCGATCGATCTTGTTTTTGGCTCAAACGCAGAGCTGCGGGCGGTGGCGGAAGTCTATGCCTCTGATGATGCGCAAGAGAAATTTATCCGGGATTTTGTAGCCGCTTGGCACAAAGTTATGACTCTCGACCGCTTTACGCGACCTTAATCGCGCGCGATAGTATCGTGATCTCAATAAACAAAATGGCGGCATTTATGATGTCGCCATTTTGCATGAAGGGGCCTCTGAAAAGCAATCACCTAAACCGCGATCACGTCCCAATCATAGGTCAGCTTTGCGGCCTTGGCGAGCATAGCGGAGGCAGAACAATATTTATCCATGGAGAGCGTCACCGCCCGTGCCACCGCCGCCGGCTTCAAGCCCTTGCCGCTGACCGTAAAATGCAGATGAATATCCGTATAGACCTTGGGCATTTCCTCGGCCCGCTTGCCAGAGACTTTCACGGCGCAATCTGTAACGTCGCAGCGGCCCTTTTGCAAGATCATCACCACATCAATGCTCGCGCATCCCCCCGCGCCCATCAATAACAGATCCATAGGGCTATGCCCCAGCCCAAGACCGCCCGCATCTTTCCCCGCATCCATGGTCAGCAGATTGCCGGATGCGGCTTCGCCAATGAAGGTCATCTTGCCGGCCCATTTGACCGTGACATTCTTTTCCATCGTCTATTCCTTTAACTTCGCCTGCGCTGCCGCTAGCCTTCTTTTAACTTCGCCTGCGCTGCCGCTAGGCGGGCAATAGGCACCCGGTAAGGAGAACAAGAAACATAATCCAAACCGATCGCGTGGCAAAATTCAATGGAGGCCGGATCACCGCCATGTTCGCCGCAAATGCCTAGCTTGATATTGGGCCGGGTCAGGCGTCCCCGCGCCACCGCGATTTTGATAAGCTCCCCAACGGCGTCCTGGTCTATGGTCACAAAAGGATCCTGTTCGTATATGCCCGCATGAATATAATCATCCAAGAAGCTGGCGCTATCATCACGGCTAATACCATAAGTGGTTTGGGTCAAATCATTGGTCCCGAAGCTGAAGAATTCAGCTTCATGGGCGATTTCCCCGGCTTGCAAGGCCGCGCGGGGCAGTTCTATCATCGTGCCAACCATATAGCTAAGGCTCGTTCCCGAGGCGGCAATGATATTATCCGCAACGGCACAGACTTTTTCTGTCAAAATCGCCAGTTCCTTGCGGGTGCCCACCAAAGGAATCATAATTTCTGGCACGATGGCCTCCCCCCCATCTTTTGAAACCTCAATGGCGGCCTCAATAATAGCCTGCGCCTGCATTTCGTATATCTCAGGATAGGAAATACCCAAGCGGCAGCCCCGATGACCCAGCATAGGGTTAAATTCATGAAGCGTTTCGGCCCGCGCCATAAGATGATCGATGCTCACCCCCATAGCCGCTGCCACGTCAGCAAAATCTTCTTCTTTTTGCGGCAGAAATTCATGAAGCGGCGGATCCAACAGCCGCACCGTTACCGGCAGGCCGCGCATGATGGTAAAAAGCGCTATAAAATCCTGTTTCTGAGCGGGCAAAAGTTTGGCAAGAGCCATTTCGCGCCCTGCTTTATCTTCGGCTAAAATCATTTGGCGGACATTAATAATGCGCTGCGCCTCAAAGAACATATGCTCTGTCCGGCAGAGGCCAATGCCTTCCGCGCCAAATTCCCGCGCCGTTCGGGCGTCCAAAGGCGTTTCTGCATTGGCCCGAATTTTCAAGTGACGCACCTCATCAGCCCAGCCCATAAGCACGCCAAAATCACCGCTCAATTCTGGCTGTATGGTGGCCACTTCACCGGCCATAATCTCGCCCGTGCTGCCATCTATGGTCAAGATATCATGATTGTTGATGGTGCGTCCCATGACCATAATGATTTTTTTATTCATGTTGATTTGCAATGATCCCGCCCCGGAAACACAAGGCCGGCCCATACCCCGGGCCACCACCGCCGCATGAGACGTCATGCCACCGCGACTGGTTAAAATTCCTTGGGCCGCATACATGCCGTGGATATCTTCCGGGCTGGTTTCCTGACGTACCAGGATAACTTTTTTGCCGTCCTTGGCGAGCGCTTCTGCTTCGTCGGCGGTAAAGACCGCCATGCCGCAAGCCGCCCCAGGGGAGGCGGGAAGGCCGCGCCCTAAAATATCCCGATGGGCATCTGGGTCAAGGGTCGGATGCAATAATTGGTCCAGAGCCGATGGCTCAACCCGCATAATGGCTTCTTCTTTGGTAATGATATGGGCCGTTGCCATATCGACAGCTATTTTTAAGGCTGCCTTTGCCGTCCGTTTGCCAGAACGGGTTTGCAAAATCCACAATTTGTCTTTTTGGACGGTAAATTCAATATCCTGCATATCCCGATAATGGGCTTCCAATTTCACAAAAACATCGGCCAGCTCAGCATAAACCGCTGGCATGGATTCTTCCATAGAGTCTTTATCTGATCCGGCCTTTTCCCGAGAGACTTTGGTTAGATTCTGAGGCGTACGAATACCCGCCACCACATCTTCGCCCTGCGCATTGATCAAATATTCCCCGTAATAGGCATCTTCCCCAGTGGAAGGGTCACGGGTGAAGGCCACGCCCGTCGCGCTGCTATCCCCCATGTTGCCGAAGACCATAGACTGCACATTCACCGCCGTCCCCCAATCCCCGGGAATATGATGAATGCGGCGATAGGTTTTCGCCCGGTCAATCATCCATGAGCCAAAGACAGCGTCTATCGCGCCCCAAAGCTGCAGGTTTACCTCTTGCGGGAAAGGATAGCCCAATTCGTCTTCGGCCTTTTTCTTGAAAGCGCCGCAGAGTTCCTTCCAATCATCGCCGTCCAATTCCGTGTCAAGAACATAGCCTTTTTCTTCTTTATGAATTTCCAGAATCTCTTCAAAATTATAATGATCAACCCCAAGCACCACGTCCGAATACATTTGAATGAAACGGCGATAACTATCATAGGCAAAACGAGCATCACCGCTTTGCTTGGCCAGGCCGGCGGCCGTGATATCATTCAGGCCAAGATTAAGAACCGTATCCATCATGCCCGGCATAGATACCCGCGCGCCAGAGCGCACCGACACCAGAAGCGGATTGTCCCCATCACCAAATTTGGCACCCACGGTATTTTCAACTTCCCTCAAAGCCTCCGTCACTTGCGCCTTAAGGTCATCGGGATAGCTATCCTCATGATCATAATAATAGGTGCATACCCCCGTGGTAATAGTAAAACCGGGCGGCACAGGAAGGCCGATGTTTGACATCTCTGCAAGGTTGGCGCCTTTGCCTCCCAAAAGATCTTTCATGGCCGCATCGCCTTGTGCTTTGCCGTCGCCGAATGTATAAACCCAGTTTGTCATAATATATTACCCTATCGGTTAAACTTATACCGTCACCCTGAACTTGATTCAGGGTCCATTTCTCAACTTATTCAGCCCGCCGCCAAAATGGATTCCGGATCAAGTCCGGAATGACGGTGGAAAACTACTTACCTGTACGCCAATCTATTCTCAACCCTCAATTTTTGAAAAATCTGCAACTTTATTCATCGTACTTCTAATCTGTGCCAAGAGCCGCAACCTGTTCTGCCGCTCAGTCTCAACGTCACTATTCACCGTAACCTTATCAAAGAAAGCATCAATGGCAGGGCGGAGTGTAGCAAGTGCCGCCATAGCTTCCTCGAATTTTTCTTGTTCAAGGGCCGTCGTTGTTGCGGCAGACACGCGACCTAACTGCTCACATAAGTCTTTTTCTTCGGGCAAGCTTCCCGCTGTGGCATCCCCCGTAATAGGGCCGTCTTTCTTTTCTTCCGCTTTGAGGATATTCGCAGCCCGTTTATAACCGCTAAGAAGATTGCCCCCCTCATCAGTGCTGAGGAAATTTTGCAAAGCCTCAACCCGCGCGATCAGGCGCACGAGATCATCTTCTCCCCCTAACGAGAACACCGCATCAATAAGATCATGGCGCACGCCCTGTTCTTTCAGGTGAACTTTGAGGCGGTCAGCAAAGAAATCACCCATGGCACGGCCCGCGTTTGATAAAACACCGTTCATATATTGGCTTGCCGATGACGCGCATATATCAACCAACGCTAAACGCAATTCATTCTCTACAATCAGGCGGATGATGCCCAAAGCGGCTCTACGCAAGGCAAAGGGGTCTTTTGATCCGGTCGGCTTTTCATCAATACCAAAGAAACCGACAAGGGTATCAATTTTCTCCGCTAAGGCCAATGAAACACTGACTAAATCAGTGGGGCATTGATCACTTGGGCCTTTGGGGGAATAATGGTCGGCGATGGCATTCGCGACCGCAGGAGCCTCGCCCTGCTTTTCCGCATAATATTTACCCATCAAGCCTTGAAGATCGGCAAATTCCCCGACCATGCCCGACACTAAGTCAGCTTTGCACAGCAGGGCCGCCCGTTTGGCCTGTTCCACGTCAGCGCCTATCTGTTCTGCTATATAACCCGATAATGCAACGAGCCGTTCAACCCGCTGCCCCACAGTCCCCAATTTTTCATGAAAGACAATATCATTCAATTTGGGCAGGTTATCATCCAGTGATGTTTTTAAATCTTGATCCCAGAAAAATTTGGTGTCGGCGAGGCGGGCGCGGAGAACCCGTTCGTTGCCGTCAATGATTTTCTGACCGCCGTCTTTGGCTTTCATGTTGGACACGAAGATGAATTTATGGGCCAGCGTGCCATTGCCGTCCACCAGCGAGAAATATTTCTGGTGGCTTTTCATGGCGCTGGTTAAGGCTTCCTGCGGCACGTCGAGAAAGTCTTGGTCAAATTCGCCCATCAACACTTGGGGATATTCCGCGAGGCCGACCACTTCATTGAGCAAGCCCTCGTCTTCCAAAAGATCTAATCCCGCGCCCTTGGCCAATGTTATGGCCTCAGCATAGATGATTTTTTTCCGCGCCGCAGGATCCAGTATGACAAAAGCCTTCTCAAGCTTTGCCTTATAATCGTCAAAGGAAGACACCACAAAAGTTTCAGGACTTAAGAAACGATGGCCCTTTGTCTGATTGCTCGCGGCCAAGCCCTCACCCAGATCAAAGGCCACCACATTATTTTCGAAAATACATAAAATACTATGCAAGGGCCGCACCCAACGGAGGGTTTTATCGCCCCAACGCATGGATTTTGGCCAAGGAAAATTGCGGATAACGTCCGGCAGAAATTCCCCTAAAACATCCGATGTTTGACGGCCTTTGCGTTCGATGATGGCATAAAGGAAGGTGCCTTTTTTCTCTTCGCGAATGTCGACTTGATCGCGGGTAACGCCAGCGCCTTTTAAAAATCCTTCGATGGCCTTTTCGGGGGCATCGGCTCTGGGGCCGCGCCGCTCTTCGGAAATATCTGGCTGCTCGCGATCAAGTCCCGCAATATGCAGGCATAATCGGCGCGGCGTGACGTAAGAATCCGCCTGCTTAAATTTCAGGCCAGCCTCTTTCAATTTGGCCGTAACCACTTGTTTGAGGTCACGTGCAGCCTTGGCCTGCATCCGGGCGGGGATTTCTTCGGAGAAAAGCTCTAACAATAATTCACTCATATTTTCGACCTATCACTTCGTTACTTGAGGTCATGATGACGCCTCTCCAATTGAGATGAGATAAGCCTTACAGCACGCCTTTGCCAGCGTTCGTACCCGCCCGATATAGGCGGCCCGTTCCGTGACGCTGATCACACCGCGCGCATCCAAAAGATTAAAAATATGCGATGCCTTGATACAGTGATCATAGGCTGGCAAGGGATACCATTTTTTATCTTTTTGGCCTTGAGCCAAAATATCCGTGCATTCCGCCTCGGCATCTTTGAAATGCTGAAATAAGCGATCTACATTGGCTAGTTCAAAATTATAAGCGGAAAATTCTTTCTCATTTTGCAGGAAGACATCGCCGTAAGTCACCCCGCCCTGATCTTTTGGCAAGCCGTTCCAGTCTAAATCATAGACATTATCTACGCCCTGAATATACATGGCGAGCCGTTCAAGGCCATAGGTCAGCTCCCCCATCACAGGTTTGCAGTCAAAGCCGCCCACCTGCTGAAAATAAGTGAACTGGCTGACCTCCATACCATCGCACCAGACTTCCCAGCCAAGCCCCCAGGCACCGAGCGTCGGGCTTTCCCAGTCATCCTCCACAAAGCGAATATCATGCTCAAGGGCGTTGATCCCAAGGACGTCCAAGCTTTTCAAGTAAAGTTCCTGAATATTCTCGGGCGAAGGTTTAAGGACGGCCTGAAACTGATAATAATGTTGCAAGCGGTTGGGATTTTCGCCGTAGCGGCCATCAGTCGGGCGGCGGCAAGGCTGGACATAAGCCGCCTTCCACGGTTTCGAGCCGAGGGAGCGCAACGTCGAGGCCGCCTGAAAAGTGCCTGCGCCCATTTCAAGGTCATAAGGCTGTAAAATAACGCAGCCCTGCTCTGCCCAGAAGGCTTGCAATTTCAGAATAAGCGTTTGAAACGCTTTCTCATTTTTTAAAGGACCATTCATCTGGCTCATATTCTTTCTTCATGCCCTGCCCGTGCGCAAATGCCGCAATTATAGCAGGAAATTGCACTTTATAGCTGGAAATTACTGGCACAGCCCCCATTCGTCAAGGATTGAATCCCTCAAAGCCTACAGTCCAAAGCGGGCCCAGAGGGACTTGCTTTCTAGGGTGGCTATGATTTCGTCGCTTATTTTATTTTTGGGGCCAGATATGCCGAGCAGGCCTTTGATGAAGCCTTTTTCTTCCTTGATGCGTTTGAATTTGGTTTTATCGCCGAATTTTTCCGTCATCACGGTGTGAATATCACCAATCCCATCCACAAGGCCAAGCTTCACGGCCTCTTTCCCCGCCCAAAATTGCCCAGAGAACATTATTTTTTGCGTTCCCTTCAAGCGGTCGCCACGGCTTTCTTTGACGAGCTCTTTGAAAAACTCATGAATATCTTTCTGCATATCTTTCAGTAGCTTGATTTCATTTGCCTTTTCAGGTTGGAAAGGGTCCAGAACGGATTTATTTTCGCCCGCCGCGTAAATTCGCCGCTCCACACCAATTTTTTCAATGGCTTTGTTAAAACCAAAGCCTGCGGATATCACGCCGATGCTGCCCACGATAGAGGCCTCATGGGCATATATTTCCGTCGCTGCCAAGGAAATGAGATAACCACCAGAGGCCGCCACATCCTCAGCGAAGGCATAAACGGGAATTTTCTTTTCTTGGCCAATTTTCTTAATGCGGCGCATGATTAATTCGCTCTGCACAGGCGAGCCACCAGGGGAATTAATCGCCAGCGCTACGGCCTTGACATTATAGACATCAAAAGCCTGATCTATTTTTTCTTCTATGGCCGCCAGATTAAGGCCGTTTGAGAAACGATTTCCCGACCCGATCACACCTTCCAAGGGCAGAATAGCGACCACGGGAGCTGAATTTTGGAAAAGCGGCAAGGGGATTTTTGCCAGTAGGCTTCTGATTATTTTTATCATATTTTTATCTCTTAAATTTATGGTTCAATTCTTTGTGGTTCAAAATCTTTATGTTTCAATATTTAGGGCCGCGCCTTTATGTTTCAATATTTAGGGCCGCGCCTTTATGTTTCAATATTTAGGGCCGCGCCCTGCCGCAGGATGGCTTCGGCCTCTTTCGTGAAGGTTCCCTCTGATGTATGCACGATCAAGCCCGCTTTCAAGGCAATATTTCCTTTGCCGCCTTTTCTGGCCCGTATGATGACACGGTTGGCATCTTTATTGATCGTGGACCAGAGCGGGTAAATAATAATATCCCCTGCCTTGCCATGCAAGGCCGCGATAATGTCATCCAGGCGATCCGCCCGATGCACCAGGGTAAGACGCCCTAATGGCTTTAACATGCGAAGGCAAAGATGAACCCATTTTTCAAGTTGGATCGCCCCGTCCACATGGGCCACGGCCTTCGTCTCAAAGGGCGATGCTGTCGAGCCATTTTTTTTCAGATAAGGCGGGTTTGAGATAACATGATCATAACTATTGGGCAAGCACGCCGCCGGTGGGTTTGCAATGTCGCCCAAAAAGTAGGCCACATTATCCCCAAGGCCATTTTCCAGCGCATTGCGCTGTGCCAAATCCAGAAGTTCCTTCTGCAGCTCAATGCCATGAAAAATATTTGCCCCTATTTCTGGCGTTGTTCGGCAGAGTAAACAACTTAAAATTCCCCCTGTACCGGCCCCCATATCAAGGAGGCGTTCCTTCTTATGATATGTCATACTAGCGGCAAGAAACACCGTGTCAGCGGCAATACGATAGCCTTCTTCCGGCTGATAAAGCTTAATTGCCCCCCCCAGAAAATCGTCTCGCGATAACGTCTTCACTTCTGTCATTTTAGCCACAGCCCCGTTATTCTAACCCCGCAACAAAATCAATGTCCCCTTTGAGGTCATTTTCCCGAATCAGTCGCATGGCTTTTGGAATATATTCTTCTGCCACCATGACCCGTTGACCCACCCCCATAATGCCGCCGCCCATAAGGCTGGCATGAGCGCCCAAGATGACAAAAGGTACATCTTCCCCCTCAAAAAGCGCAGAAACTCGCGATATAAGAACAATATTATCCGTAGAGAAAATTTCTATCACTTATTAATGATCCCTAAATGCTCATGTTTTGACCAAGTTACCTTGACCTTTATAGGTGCAGAAGACTATTTTGCCAAAGTAATAAACTATCTGTATCCAAATCAACCACATAACAATAGGGTTTTAAATAGTGGGCGTTGTTATTTCATTTGAAGAAGAACAGGCAAAAGCAGAAACAGCTTTAGCCAGATTGCAGGCCCTTGTTGCCGAGGATATGAAAAAAGTCAACCAGACGATTATTCTTAAAATGCAAAGTCCTGTCGCGCTTATTCCCAAGCTCGCCGGTCATTTAATTGCCTCTGGCGGCAAGAGGCTACGGCCCATGTTGACCCTGGCCTCTTCTCTTATGTGTGGCTATCAAGGGGATCGACATGCGGAGCTGGCCGCCTGCGTAGAATTCATTCATTCGGCAACCCTTCTCCATGATGATGTGGTTGATGAAAGCGATCTGCGGCGCGGCTTAGAGACAGCCAATGCCGTCTGGGGCAACAAGGCCAGCGTTCTGGTGGGGGATTTTCTGTTTAGCCGCTCCTTCGAATTGATGGTTGCCGATGGCTCCTTAGACGTGCTCGCCATCCTGTCCAATGCCTCATCGGTCATTGCCGAAGGCGAAGTGCTCCAATTGATTACCGCCAATGATATGGACACCAACGAAGATTCCTATATGCAGGTTATTGTGGCCAAGACAGCCGCCCTTTTTGCCGCTGCCTGCGAAATTGGCGCCGTCATTACCGAAGGCCAGCTTGTTGAGAAGACGCAAGTTAAAAAAACAAGCCCCGGGAAAAAGAGCGCCGAACAGCGCGCCCTTAAAAGCTATGGCAAAAATTTAGGTATCGTCTTTCAATTGATTGATGACGTGCTTGATTTTTCCGCCGAACAAGAAAAACTCGGCAAATCCGTAGGCGATGATTTTCGCGAAGGGAAAGTGACCCTGCCCCTCGTCCTGGCCTTTCGGCGCGGCGACGCAGAGGAGCGGGCCTTCTGGCGCAGGACGATTGAAGACCTTGATCAAAAAGATGGTGATCTAAAGCAGGCCATTGACCTCATGAACAAGCATAACGCCCTTCATGACACGGTGGAACGCGCCCGCCATTACGGGGCCATCGCCAAAGATGCCCTAGCCATTTTCCCCGAGGATGATTACCGCAAGGCCCTGACCGATATCGTGGATTTCTGCATCAATCGCGCTTATTAGGCCGGCAACCTTCCCATAGCTGTCGCCCCAAAATCAGACTTGGCCTTTTGGCTTATTTGGTGTAAGGTGACGTCATCGTAATTTTCCAAAATAGTTGAGTCAAAAAATACAAATCAAGGTGTTATTCTTTACACTTAGGATGACCGTCAATTCAATTTAGGGATTTAAAATGATAAAATCAATAATGATGACTATAGCGATATTTCTGTGCCTGATCCAGGCCGCCTCAGCCATGGATGATGAAGATACAAAGGACATGAAGATCGCCCGTGCGGTATCTGCGGCGCCGACCTCCATTTCGGATAAAGCCACCGTTTTGGACGTGGACGGTAGCCTCTTACGGGAAGGCTCCAATGGCTGGACCTGCTTCCCGGGCGTTGGGCTAATTCCGGGCGACAAGCACCCCATGTGCAATGATGCGGTCTGGATGGACTGGATGAAGGCGGCGGGGGAAGGCGCGCCCTTCTCAACTGACGTCATTGGTTATTCTTATATGCTGCAGGGGGATGCTCTCGTCAATAACAATAACCCGGCGGCGACCGACCCTAATGATGGTGGCGTCTGGGTTCAAGAAGGCCCTCATCTTATGATGTTAATGCCAAAAGAGATGACAAAAAATTTGCCGAGAGACCCCTTTGTAGGCGGCCCTTACGTTATGTGGGATGGCACATCAATGGTTCATGTGATGGTGCCTGTTACGGTTCATAAAAAGTAATATTTTTAGCACGAAGACATACTTATAATTTTTATGAAAAAAAAGATTTTGCAATCCCTTGATTTCCTGTAGTTTCAAGATGAAAATAATAATAAATAGGGAAGCCTCTTATGCGTGAGCAACAATCAGCCGCCCATCATGTCCAATGGTCATCACGGTCGGCTTTTCTTATGGCCGCGATTGGGGCCGCTGTGGGGCTGGGAAATCTTTGGCGTTTTCCCTATATCGCCGGGGAGAATGGCGGCGGGGCGTTTGTTCTTATTTATATTGGTTTTGTCCTTATCCTTGGCGTTCCGCTCATCATGGCCGAACTGGCTTTGGGCCGAGAAGGCAAAATGAGCGCCATTGGCACCATGGCCATCATGGTTCGCAAAGGTCATAGTCCCTTTTGGAAAATCATTGGGTTTTTCAGTATTCTGGTTCCCCTTTTAGCGCTGACCTATTACAGCGTTGTGGCGGGTTGGTCTCTGGATTATTTTATCAAGGCGATCACCGGCAGCTTTGACGGTATTGATGCCGCAGGGTCCGGCGCAATGTTCGATAACTTGCTTGGCAGTTGGCAACAGCTTACCCTCTGGCATACGGTTTATATGGTCTCGATCATTGTCATTATATCCAAGGGCGTGAAAGCAGGGCTTGAATCCACTGTCAAAATTATGATGCCGGGATTATTCCTCCTGTTAGCGATCCTGTCTGCTTATGCCATGTACACCGGCAAAGGCGGGCAAGCCTTCGATTTTCTTTTTACCCCGGATTTTTCAAAGATTACCGGCCAAACTATTCTCATTGCCTTAGGGCAAGCGCTTTTCTCGCTGGCCGTTGGGGTGGGAGCCATGATCACCTATGGGGCCTATCTTTCGGAAGATGTATCCCTGCCTAAGGCGGCGATTATCATTGCCGCCTCCGATACCATTGTGGCTCTTCTGGCGGGATTTATGATTTTTCCTATTGTCTTTCAATATCATCTGGTTCCCGGCGAAGGCCCCGGTTTGATCTTTGCCACCCTGCCCATCGCCTTTGGACAGATGCCCGGCGGCTTAATCTTTGGCGCGCTATTCTTCCTCTTGCTCACCTTCGCGGCCTTCACCTCCTCTTTGGCGATGCTCGAGCCAACCATCTCATGGTTCGAAGATAAAGGCCTGTCCAGGCCCAAGACGGCTTGGATCTCTGGGATTGGCGCGTGGGCCGTTGGTCTGCTTATGCTGTTATCCTTTAATTTATTGTCTGATTTTAAACCCTTAAGTTTCATTTCGGCTTTGGCTGATAAGAATTTATTTGGTATCATGGATTTTCTTGTGGCCAATGTTATGCTGCCCATTAATGCCCTGCTTCTTGCGCTCTTCACAGGTTGGGCCATGTCGCGCAAGACACTCAGCGATCAACTGAATTATCCGCTGAATGGCCTGAGCTTCGCCATCTGGCAATTCAGCATGCGGTATTTTGCCCCCGTCGCCATTGGCATTGTGGTCTATATCATGATCTTCGGCGAGGCACTTTAGGGGGCTGATGGATTTTCACCTATTGTGAAGAAGAAAAATGACCCATAAATTCAACAAACCCCTAAGCAAATCTCAACCGCTCATTTGGCGGCCTGAAAAGCCTGCGCTCGAAGAAACCAGAATCGAAGAACGCCCATTGTCCCGTGAAATTCCCCTTGCGCTGGAATATAATTGTATCAGTCACGCGGTCATGATGATCTCCCCCCTTGATGTGACGGATTTTGCCATCGGCTTTAGCCTGACCGAGGGCATTATCGACAGGCGTGATGATATCATTGACCTTAAAACCGCGCCTGCGGAAAAAGGGATCCTTGTCTCTTTGGAAATCATGCCCGAATGCTTTAATCGTTTGGACAAGTTTAAAAGAACCTTGGTGGGCCGGACGGGCTGTGGCCTCTGCGGTGTTGACCGCCTTGACCATGCCATTAGGCCCCTCTCCCCGATCACAAGCGCGCTTAAAGTTAAGGCGGGCGTCATTCATCAGAGCATGCAAAATCTGTCCAAAAGACAAGTTCAGAATAAGATAACCGGTGCCTTGCATGCGGCGGCCTTTGTCACCGCCTCGGGCGAAATTCTCTGCGTAAGGGAGGATATTGGCCGCCATAATGCCCTCGACAAGCTTATCGGACATATGATGCAGCAGAAAATCAATCCCGCTGAGGGATTTGCCCTCATCACTAGCCGCTGTAGTTTCGAAATGGTTCACAAATGCGCCACCTTTGGCATCCCCATTCTTGCCGCCGTGTCCGCGACAACTGATCTTGCCTTAAAACTTGCAGAAGACTCAAAATTAACCCTCATCGCCTTCGCCCGAAAAGAAGGCATGAATATCTATTGCGATCCAGAGAAACGTATATATTAAGACGCCCTCTCATCCATGGGATCAAAGGGCGTCTTAATTGGTCGGAATGACAGGATTCGAACCTGCGACCCCTTCACCCCCAGCGAAGTGCGCTACCAAACTGCGCCACATTCCGTCATGTCGGCTGTGATATAAAAAGCCATCTCGAACCTATAAGGCGTGAGGCTTTTTAAATCAATGTGAAAATTTAAAATTTAAAAATTTTTGGCGGCGGGTTTATTGCTTTTACGGCGATATTGTCGGGTTCCGCCTTTGCCTGCTGTTGATCTACCTTTATTTTGGCCTTGAGAAAGATGTTTTTCCCCCTTAATATTATTGGCAGGATGCCCCGCCATTATGCCAAGTTCGTGATCCTCAAGCCGCTTCACCTCATCCCGAAGTCTTGCCGCGTCTTCGAATTCCAGATTTCCCGCCGCTTCGATCATTTGTTTTTCAAGATCCGCAATATAGGCCTTTAGGTTATGCCCAACCATATGGTTGCCATCGATATCTAGCGGCACAAGCACATGATCCCCCTCGGCCACGCCTTGGATAATATCGCCAATGGATTTCTTGATGCTTTCGGGCGTGATGCCATGTTCCTTATTATAGGCCATCTGTATCGTCCGCCGGCGGTCTGTTTCATCCAGTGCGGCCTGCATGCTGCGGGTGATTTTATCCGCATAAAGGATGACCTTGCCGTCCACATTCCGCGCCGCCCGCCCAATGGTCTGGATCAGGGAAGTTTCCGAGCGCAAAAAGCCCTCTTTATCCGCATCCAAAATAGCCACAAGGGCGCATTCGGGGATGTCCAATCCTTCCCGAAGCAAATTAATGCCCACCAGAATATCAAAGACCCCCAGCCGCAAGTCACGAATAATCTCGATCCGCTCCAATGTATCAATATCAGAATGCACATACCGCACCTTAAGGCCATTCTCATAGAGATATTCTGTCAAATCCTCGGCCATGCGCTTGGTCAGCGTCGTCACGAGAATCCTATAGCCTTGAGCAATGGTTTTTTGCGCCTCATGAAACAAATCATCCACCTGAGTCTCGATGGGCCTGATTTCGCAAGGAGGGTCAATGAGGCCCGTGGGCCGGATGACCTGCTCGATAAATTCGCCGCCCGTCTGCGCCATTTCCCACGTGCCGGGCGTGGCCGAGACATAGACACTTTGAGGCCTCAAGCTATCCCATTCTTCAAATTTTAAAGGGCGGTTATCAATGCAGGATGGCAGGCGAAATCCAAAATTAGACAGCGTGCTTTTACGGGCGAAATCGCCCTTGCTCATGGCCCCTATCTGCGGCACGCTCACATGGCTTTCATCCACAAACAATAGCATATTTTCGGGCAGATACTCAAATAATGTCGGCGGATTGCGGCCAACCTCCCGGCCTGTCAGGTGGCGTGAGTAATTCTCGATGCCAGAGCAACCTCCCGTGGCCGCCATCATTTCAAGATCAAGCTTTGTTCGCTGTTCCAGCCGCGCGGCTTCCAGAATTTTACCCTGTTCATTCATTTCCTTCAACCGCCAATCCAGTTCCGCCTTGATGGTTTTCTGGGCCTGCTGCAGGGTGGGGCCGGGGGTGACATAATGACTATTGGCATAGAGGTTTGTGCGGGTCACATGATGCCTTTTTTCGCCCGTGAGCGGGTCAAAAATAATGATTGATTCCAGTTCATCGCCAAAAAAATCAAGCCGAACAGCCTGATCCTCATAACTGGCGGGAAAGACTTCGATCACATCACCGCGCACACGAAATGTCCCGCGCTGAAAAAAATTGTCGTTACGTTTATATTGTATTTCCACCATACGGCGCAGCAATGCCCGTTGGTCAATCCTCATGCCCACCTCAAATGGAATAGTCATTTCAAGGTAGGTTTCCGGCGAGCCCATACCATAAATACATGACACACTGGCCACAATAATCACATCATCCCGCTCAAAAGTCGCGCGGGTGGCCGCATGGCGCATACGGTCGATCTGCTCATTGATGCTGGCGTCTTTTTCGATATAGGTGTCCGAGCGCGGCACATATGCCTCTGGCTGATAATAATCATAATAGGAGACAAAATACTCCACCGCATTATCGGGAAAAAATGCTTTCATCTCGCTATAGAGCTGCGCGGCCAAGGTTTTATTATGGGCCATGATAAGCGCAGGCCGCTGCGTATGTTCAATGACTTTCGCCATAGTATAGGTCTTGCCCGACCCCGTCACGCCCAGCAGCACTTGATCGGCGAGTCCCTCCTTAAGCCCCGCCACAAGTTTTTCAATGGCTTGTGGTTGGTCGCCAGAGGGATGAAATTCCGACTGTAGCTTAAAGGCGATACCGCCTTCGGTTTTAATGTGGCTCATATGATCATTTTCCAACAAAAGTTGCCCTTTTGTTCTTTTTAGATGTTTTTCGCCGGTAAAGCACTAAAAATTTCTTACAAAGATGTAATTTTACAGTATGTTTAAAGAATAGGAGGCATATATAATGGCAAAAATTATTAATTTTAATAAGGCTGGCAAAAAAATAGCTCAAATTAAGAAACGAAAACGAGCTCATGAAAATAAAGTCAAATATGGCCAAGACAAACTTACGCGCAATCTCATCAAAAGAGAAAACAAGACTGTCAAAACTTACTTGGACAACCTTAAATTAAATCAAGATGATGATAATAATAATAAGAGCTAACGACTAATCTCCCGTATAGAAATCCGGCGCAAATTCCTTAACATTCGGGCCATCAGACGCCCAGCTATGGCAACTATCGATCATGGGAGAACGATTCTTAGCGCTCTCCTCCCCTTTTGCCTCGGCTGCCTCGCGGCGGCGCTTCATTATGACAGGCATCATGGTTTGAATGGCCACTGTTGCGAGCACGGGCAGCAATTCTGATAAATGGGTACAGCCTAATGTTCCGCCAAGGCGCGTCTTGATGGCGCGGCGCCAACCGATACCAATTTTAACGCCAATGAGTTTTCGATAATCCACCGCGATATGAGGACACGTCGCAAAGGGGACGTGATCCATTTGGGCTTCCACATCTTTCACCTCCAGATCATCATCCAAAGTAAGCCTGATATACATTTCATGAAACGGAACGCCGGCTTCGATCTCCCCGCGAAATTTATTACTAAAATCATAATGTTTAATATCCTCCATGCGGGCCTCGATATCCCACAGGCCATCTTCCCTCTCATAGCCATCACAGGTGATGCTTCGGGTGTGAAGATGTTTTCGAGCGGCGGGTTGCGACAAAGGCATGGCGTTTTTCCTCTAAATAACGCTATTCTACAATAGAATCTGGTACGAGACCAGTTTTTGCGTTATGTGAAGCATAATGTAAACATAAAGAAGATAATAGAACTATGTCTCAGAAGAAAAAAGCCATTGTCCTGCTCAGCGGCGGCCTCGATTCCACAACCTGCGTTGCCATCGCCCAAAAGCAAGGCTTTGACGTAGTGGGCTTAAGTTTCGATTATGGTCAGCGCCATACCATCGAGCTGGCCGCAGCGGCAAGAGTAGCCAAGGTCATGGGCCTTAAAAACCATGTGACCGCCAAAATTGACCTGCGGGTTTTTGGCGGCTCTGCCCTAACGTCGGATATTGCGGTGCCAAAGGGCCGCAGCAGCGCTGACATGTCCCATGATATTCCTGTGACCTATGTGCCTGCCCGCAACACTATTTTCCTGTCTTTTGCCTTGGCCTTTGCCGAGACTCAAGGGGCCAACGATATTTTCATCGGGGTTAATGCCCTCGATTTCAGCGGTTATCCCGATTGCCGACCTGACTATATCGCCGCCTATCAGGCCATGGCCAATCTTGCCACCAAAAGTGGGGTTGAGGGCGCGGATAGCCTTGAAATACACACCCCCCTGATTGATATGACCAAGGCGGATATTGTCCGCACAGGATTGCGCTTAGGCGTGGATTACGGGCTGACCACCAGCTGTTACGACCCGGCCCCCAATGGGGATTCTTGCGGACAATGTGATGCCTGTCATTTGCGTCTCAAAGGTTTCCGCGAGGCGGGGCAAACCGATCCTGTGGCCTATATCGCGCAAGAAAATCATGACCTATAGCGTTAAGGAAATATTCTATACCCTTCAGGGCGAAGGGCGCCATACAGGCCGCGCGGCGGTATTTTGCCGTTTTGCGGGCTGTAATTTCTGGTCTGGCCTGGAAAAAGACCGCGCCGCAGCCGATTGTAGTTTCTGTGATACGGACTTTCTCGGCACCGATGGTCAGGGCGGCGGAAAGTTTAAAACCCCGGAAGCCTTGGCCCAAAAAGCGCGCGAAATATGGGGGAGTAAAGAGGGACAGCCCTATATCGTCTGCACTGGCGGCGAACCCTTAATGCAACTGGACAGCCCCCTGATTAAAGCCTTTCAGGCACAGGGATTTGAGGTAGCCGTGGAAACAAATGGCAGCCTCCCCTGCCCGCCCGAACTCGACTGGATCTGCGTCAGCCCGAAAAATTTGCATAAATTGGTGCAGACATCCGGCGACGAGGTAAAATTGGTCTATCCTCAGGAGGCGGTAACGCCCGAGGATGTCGCTCATCTAGCCTTCAAGCATTTCTATCTTCAGCCCCTTGCTGAAGAAGCCAAAGACCACACCAAAGCCACCGTCCAATACTGCCTAGATCACCCCAAATGGAAATTAAGCCTCCAAACCCACAAGATTTTGGGTATCGATTGATCCTCTTTCTGTCACCATCACCTCGTCATTCCTTGCCCAAACATAAAATGGCAGGAATCTCGTCCTCTCATAAAAAATGGATACTGAAACAGGTTCAGCATGACAAGATAGAAGTAGCCGTCACCACCTCGTCATACCGGACGTGATCCGGAGTCCGCCTTTTTACTTGTCCTTCCCGCGCACGCGGGAATCTAGCCTTTATAAGATGATGACATCGAAGATGACTTTGTTTTTCTGGCTGGATTCCTGCCATTTTATATTTGGGTAAGGAATGACGGTAAAGGAGTAGGGGTGGCGGCAGTCGGAATTGAACGTATGAGAGATGTTATCCTACCCACGGCCGCGATATGTCGGGACGCCTTGGTCTGGTATCCAGACGTTTTTGGGGGCCGCCCCTGTTTGGTAGAAGACGTCGATGGGGATGCCGCCGCGTGGGTACCAATAGCCACCAATGCGGAGCCATTTTGGTTTAAGTTCTTCGGCTAAGCGCACGCCAATACCCACCGTACAATCCTCGTGAAAGGCCGCATGATTGCGGAAAGATTGCATATAAAGCTTGAGGGACTTACTTTCCACGAGACAGTCACCCGGGATATAATCGATGACAATATGGGCGAAATCCGGCTGGCCTGTCACGGGGCAGAGCGAGGTAAATTCGGGGCAGGTAAACCGCACAAAATAATCAACATTGGGGCGCGGGTTTGGCACCCTGTCCAAGAGGGCGTCTTCTGGTGATGTGGGTGCCGTGATGTCTTTGCCAAGCTGAGACAGGCCTTCATATATATTCTTGGTCATTTTATTCCTGTGGTCATCTATTAAATATTATGGTGTTAAATATTATTAAGTCCTCACTATAGCATTTTTTTCCCAATGTCATTATTGACTTTTTAATCTTTTGGGCGTAAACCTCAAAATTATGGAAACTATACCCTCATTACGAAAACGAATGTATCGAATTACCACCCCGATCCTAGGATAGGGTCGGACGTTTATTGCCTTTTTACCATAGACCATAGGGCAATATTCCACATGATACATCAATTCGTTTTAAGAGGAGTGCGTGCCATGTCCACGCGAGTAGAATCACCCAAATCACTAACATCATTCCAAGAAACCGTTCATTATTCCGTCACGGCCGATGCCCATCCGGGGGCGCTGCCTTGCGTATTGGCGCTTTTCGCCCGGCGCGGGATCACGCCTGATCTGGTTAAGGTTCACCGGTATAAACAGGATGATTTTTTCGAGAATAACGTCAGCATTGAGATCCATGTCACGGGCTTGAGCGCCCAAGAACAGAATATCATCTTCCATAAACTGGCCGCTCAGATAGCCGTGCAAAATGTACGAGATGAAATTTTGTTCCAAAAAACACAGCCTAAACTTGCTTCTTAAAAGCGCTGTCCCTATATTTAAGGGATAATGGAACAAGGAAATTTGCAGGAATTATTTTATGGATGTCAAAGACGGTTTTATAGAGGCCATTGGGAATACGCCGCTGATCAAGCTTAAGGGCGCCTCAGAGGCAACAGACTGCACCATTTTAGCCAAAGCAGAATTCCTGAATCCCGGGGGGTCGATAAAGGATCGCGCGGCGCTCTATATCATTCAGGATGCCGTAGAAAGAGGCCTGCTGAAACCAGGCGGGGTCATTGTTGAAGGAACGGCGGGGAATACGGGCATTGGTCTTGGGCTTGTGGCCAACGCCCTTGGCTATAAAACCGTGATCGTCATGCCCGACAGCCAATCTCAGGAAAAAAAGGACATGCTTCGCCTCTGCGGCTGTGATCTTCGGCTGGTGCCGGCCAAGCCTTACAAAGATCCAGATAATTATGTGCGTTATTCTGGACGGCTCGCTGCCGAGCTGGCCAAAACTGAGCCAAACGGCGCAATCTGGGCCAACCAATTTGATAATCTGGCCAATCGCCGCGCGCATTTTGAGACCACCGGCCCTGAGATATGGGATCAAACAATGGGCAATGTCGATGCCTTCACCTGCGCGGTGGGCAGCGGTGGCACGCTGGGCGGCGTATCGATGGCCCTCAAGGCGCGAAATGAAAATATCAAAATTGTCCTTGCTGACCCTATGGGGGCTGCGCTTTATAACTATTACAAATATGGTGAATTAAAAGCCGAGGGATCGTCCATCACCGAAGGCATCGGCCAAGGCCGCATCACGGCAAATCTGGAAGATGTTGTGGTTGATGATGCCTATCAAATCCCGGATGCCGAGGCTCTGAATGTAATTTTCGACCTCTTAAAACATGAAGGACTCTGCGTAGGCGGGTCATCCGGCATCAATGTGGCCGCCGCCATTCGCCTCGGCCATGACATGGGGCCGGGTCATACCATCGTCACCTTGCTGGGGGATTATGGCACCCGTTATATGAGCAAAATATTCAATCCAGAATTTTTAAAACAACAGGGGCTACCCTATCCCGATTGGCTGTAATATATTGGCCATAAGATCACCTGGCTCCAAGATCACCTAAAAGGAACAATATCATGCCTGATAACACCCCTGCCATAGTATCAACCGATTGGCTGAATGACCATTTAAAGGCACCCGACATTAGGATCGTTGATGCCAGCTGGCACATGCCCAGCCCCCATATGAAAAGCCCGCGTCAGGCCTATAATGACTATAAGGAAGCCCATATTCCAGGGGCCGTTTTCTTTGATATTGATGAAATTTGCGATCTGGATAGCCCTCTGCCCCATATGATGCCGAGCATGGAAAAAATGTCGAGCCGGATGCGTAAACTTGGCCTTGGTGACGGCAATCGGGTGATTATTTATGATAATAGCGACGTGCGCAGCGCGGCCCGCGTCTGGTTTATGCTCAAGGCTTTTGGCCATTGGGATGTGGCCATCCTGGACGGCGGTTTTCAGAAATGGAAAAATGAGCGTAAAGCCATAGAGGATATCCCCCCTATTCCACGCACACGTCATTTTACCGCGCGCTTTAATAACACGCGCGTCCGTAACTTAGGCCAAATGATGCGGAACCTTGAACAAGCCAAGGAACAAGTGGTTGATGCCCGCGCCGCTGGCCGGTTCCAAGGCACCGACCCAGAACCACGGGCAGGCATGAAAAGCGGCGCTATTCCCCATAGCTATAACGTCTTTTTCAGAAATCTTTTAAATGCCCATGATGGGACATTCAAATCCCCCGATGATATCCGTGCCCTATTTGAGGCCGCCGGTGTCGACCTGAAAAAACCCATCGTGACAAGTTGCGGATCCGGCATTACCGCTTCCGTTCTCATGCTGGGGCTTTACCTGATTGGCCATAAAGAAAACGCGCTTTATGACGGCTCGTGGAGCGAATGGGGCAGCCATCCAGACACACCGGTGAGTAACAATTCATGAAAAAAGATACCGTCATCGCCAGCATTGGCCGCAATAAAAAATACACTCACGGCGCCGTCAATACCCCGGTTTATCATGCCTCGACCCTAACATTCGATACGGTTAAGGAGATGAAAAATTCTTATAGCACGCGTCATAAAGGCGGGCTTTCTTACGGCCGGCGCGGCAATCCCACCACCTATGCCTTAAGCGATGCCATGTGTGATTTGGAAGGGGCCGACGGCTGTTTTCTCTATCCTTCGGGCCTTGCGGCCATCACGGGGGCCATCTTGTCTTTTGCGGGGGCCGGCGATCATATTTTAATGGCCGATGGCGTCTATGAACCAACCCGTGGCCTTGCCCATAATATTCTTAAAAAATGTGGCATTGACGTAACCTTTTACGACCCCCTGATCGGGGCAGACATTGCAGGCCTTATTCAGGAAAACACCAAAATTATTTTCGTGGAATCCCCCTGCTCCGTCACCATGGAGATACAAGATATTCCGGCCATCACCAAAGCCGCCAAAGACAAAGATGTGATGGTTATGATGGATAATACGTGGGGCACGCCGCTTCATTTTAAACCCTTTGACTTTGGGGTTGATGTCTCAATTCATGCGGGGACAAAATATATTGTCGGTCATTCCGATGCTATGCTCGGCACCGTATCCACCAAGCAAAAACATTACGAACAGCTTTGTGATATGTCCTATCAGATGGGCTATTGCATCTCGCCCGATGACGCCTTTCTGGCCCTGCGCGGCATTCGTACCCTGAAACTGCGCCTCGAACAGCATGAGAAGAATGCTTATGTCATCGCCAAATGGTTAGAGGCGCGGCCAGAGGTCGATCATATTCGTCACCCCGCCTTTGAAACATGCCCCGGCCACGCCCATTGGAAGCGTGATTTTACTGGCGCCAATGGCTTGTTTTCCTTTGTGCTCAAACAAGGACATGAGGCCGAGACCACCGCCATGATGGAAGGCATGGAACATATCAAAATGGGCTTCAGTTGGGGCGGCTATGAAAGCCTTATTCTGACCTATTACGGCATAAATAACTACCGCACCGCCACAGGTTGGAACGCGGCCGGCCCCCTCATGCGCCTACATGTGGGCTTGGAAGATCCAGAAGACCTTATTGCAGATCTTGAGCGAGGATTTCAGCGGTTTAAGGCGGCTCTTTAAAGGCGGTAACGCTTGGGCAGGGCGCGGCCTATCAAAAATAAGATCAAGGCAGATAAGACTATGGACGGCCCCGCAGGCAAGTCCCATAGGCTCGACATCATCACGCCCATAACCACGGAAAGACTGCCCATTATCATGGAATATAGCGCCATTTGGACGGGCGAGCGCGCGACATTACGGGCCGCTGCAGCAGGGATAATCATCAGCGATGTAATCAACAGGGCCCCGATCACCTTCATAGCGAAAGCGACAAGTAACGAGATGAGCAGCATATATAGAATCTTGGTCTTAAGGACATTTATGCCTTCCACTTGCGCCAACCCCTCATGAACTGTGATGGAGAGCAAGGGCTTCCAAATATATAGTAACCCCCCAAGCACAACCACAACCATCATGCCAATTCCGATGAGGTCTTCGCGGCCGATCGTTAAAATATCCCCGATGAGGAAAGACATCATATCCTGCCGCAAGTTTTCCTGCATTGCGATAATGATCAACCCAATGGACAGTGTGCTATGGGCCAGAATACCCAGAAGCGTATCAGTGGAAAATTTTCCGCCTTTCTCAAGAAGCAACAAAATCAATGAGACGAAAATACATGTCACAACAATGACCCAGAGGCTGCCGCTGCCAAAGGCAATGCCAAGTCCGATCCCCATCAAGGCAGAATGGGAAATGGTATCACCGAAATAGGCCATTCTGCGCCAAACCAGAAAACAGCCCAAAGGCCCGGCGGCCAGCGCAACAAGAACCCCCGATAGCATAGCGGTAAGGATAAAATTATCAATCATGGGAACATGTCTTTTCATCCCGAAGATCACCATGAATGACATTCCCCTGATCATCATGGTGATGGTCATGGTCATGCGTATAAAGCGTGATGCCGTCTACATGGCGGCCCAGCATAGCATGATATTCGGGATGATCCTGAATTTTTTGCGGGTGGCCACTACAGCAGATATGCCGATTCAGGCAAATAACCTTATCTGTCCCCGCCATCACCAAATGAAGGTCATGGGATATCATAAGAATACCGCAGCTTTTCTCCGTCCGAATTTTTCCAATGAGATGATATAGTTCTTGCTGTCCCGCAATATCCACCCCCTGAATAGGCTCATCCAAGACCAAAAGATCCGGATGGCCCAGCAATGCCCGTGCCATCAACACGCGCTGCATTTCGCCGCCTGAAATACGCTGAACGGGGCTTTCCGCCACATGGGATATCCGCACAAGGTCCATGACCTCCCTGACCTCGGACAGGGACACGCCCCAACGCATTTTCAAAAAATCCTTGACCGTCAGGGGAAGAATATCTGTAATCATGATTTTTTGGGGCATATAGCCAATGGAAATGCCTGCGGCGCGCGTCACCTTACCTTGATCCGGCTCTTGCAGGCCCAGAGCGATTTTCATGATGGTGCTTTTGCCCGCGCCGTTGGGGCCAATCAAGGTCACAATCTCACCGCGATGAACGGAAAAACTCACCCCCTCCAAAACGACCTTGCCAGAAAAAGAAAGTGATATATCTTCAAGGTTAAGTAAGGGCATAATTTCTGGTATAATCTTTGGCATATTTAAGACTGACAATTTGTGCAAAGCCCCATGACTTCCAAGATGCTATTCTCGCAGCTATAACCATGGATCAAGGCCGCTGAGGCAATATGAGCGGTGAGTTTGGCATCCGTTGCCTCCGTCACCCTACGGCATTGCCGGCAAATCAGAAAATGACCCTGATGCTTATGTGAGGGATCGGAGCAGCCGATAAAGGCGTTTAAAGATTCAAGTCGATGGACAAAACCTTCTTCCATCAAAAAATCAAGCGCCCGATAAACCGTGGGGGGGGCGACCCTTTTGTTGCCATCATTGCTCAACATATCAAGAAGTTCGTAGGCCGTAACGGGCGCATGCTCAGTCCAGACCAATTCCAGAACCTTCTGCCGAAGGGCGGTGAATTTTGTCTGTCGGGCGGCGCAGATATCCCGTGCCTCCCTCAGTGCCTCCTCAATGCATTTATCATGATTATGTTTATATAGGGGCATAATTGTTTTTCTTTTTTGTGATATGTTATATCTTCACTATAGCGTAATATTGACCCGAATTTAATCATTTTACAAGCTTCATAAGCGAGAGAGTCATGAAAAGAGAGCCTTTTGAGCCAATTCCAGAAGATATCATCCGTAAAACACTGGCGGAAATGGCCTTTTCTGAGCAAGGGCTTATCCCAGCCATTGCCCAACAATATGACAGCGGCGAGATTTTAATGATGGCTTGGATGAACAGGGGCGCCATACAGGAAACGCTGACAAGCGGCATGGTCTGTTATTGGTCACGGTCGCGTAAAGCGTTATGGCGCAAAGGAGAAACGTCAGGACAGGTGCAAAGCCTAAAACACTTTAGGTATGATTGCGACCAAGATACTATTTTATTGATGATTGACCAAAAGGGGGTTGCTTGCCACACGGGGCGGCGGAATTGTTTCTTCAATGAAGTGACGCCCACAGGGATCAAAATCATCAGTACCGCAGAAATCACGCCCTCTCACCTCTATCCTGAAAAATAACGCACCACCTGAAAGGCCGCCTTATCGCGTGACTTTTTTAACCGGAAATACAGCTTCTCAAGACGCTTCCTCATTTTTCCAGTACAGTCCTGCTGCGAAAAATTAACATGGCAATATCCCCTGAAATCCGCACAGCTTTTAACTGATCCTTAAACTTTTATGATTATTCTAATGATATAATTTTATCAGTAAATGAGTAATTAAATGTACTTATGTGATTCAAAACAATGTTAAAAACGCTCTCTATTAAAAACAAGCTGTTTTTACTTATGTTGATCCCCATGGTAGGGACCCTTCTTATGGGGGGGCTTTTTATCAAAGATATCTATGGCGACTATTCAGAAGCCTCATTGCTGGAAACTCATATTTCTTATTTGCCAGCCTTAAACAATATCATTCATTCTTTACAAAGAGAAAGAGGGGCCTCCCAAGGCTATCTTGGCTCTCAACACAGCAAAAATTTTGGTAAAATACTTTCAGAATATAGGTCAAATACAGATCATAATCTCTTAAAGATAGAAAAATTATACCAGACTTTAAAATCCGCAAAATATTCCCCTAAGGCGGCTTTAATTATACAAAAATTTCCCGACCAAGTAAAATCATTGCATGATATTCGCCAAATTGTTCAAATCAAAGGGGGTGATAACGACGCCGTTTTCAGCTTTTATTCTGCGCTGATTAATTCCTATATCGCCTTAATTGGCGATATGAGTGGTTTTCATATTTCGGTGGATATCAACAACGCCTTAGGGGCCTATAAACATTTCATGATATGGAAAGAAGAAACAGGCCAGGAAAGGGCCTTGGGCGCGGCGATCCTAGACAGTAAAAACTTTAACGCGCTGAAATTACATAATTTAATAAGGCAAATTGCAAAAGTAGGCCTCTCAAAAAATCTCTTTATGGATGAAATGTCATTAACAGAAGAACCCGATATTACGGCCATTCTGAACAGTCCCGTAAGTCAAAAAATCACAGAAATAGAACATGCGCTCCTTGCCCATACATCTGATCGCGCCCCAAACATCATATCAGGAATCAAATGGTATCAGTTATTAACGGTCAAGATTGATGTCATGATTGGAGTAGAAAAAAAACTTCTCGCCCATCTCATGCTGCAAACTAAAAATTTTAAGGCCAGAAAAAAAGCACAGATGATGACCTGCTTGGCCATAATCATTAGTCTCTTTGTCGCCGCGATTGCTTTCTCCTTAAAAATTTCATGGAGCATAGCCCAACCCTTATATGATATTGGGCAGATCATGAGTATCTTGCGAAAGGGGCGGGAAATACCTGCTGCCCTACAAAATATACCCTATTTGAAGGAAAATAATGAAATCGGCCATTTAAGCCGAGAATTCAGTGAAATGTTAATCACCATACATAAACAAAAGAAATACCTTAAAAAAGAGCGCGATAATGCCAAACGGGCCAATAATGCCAAAAGCGATTTTTTAGCCAATATGAGCCATGAACTTCGCACACCATTAAATGCGGTCATTGGATTTTCAGAAATTTTATCGTTGAATAAAGAAAAAACCGTCGAAGAAAACGCGCCCTATATTGGTTATATTCATGAGTCAGGGGAACAGCTTCTCAGGCTTGTCGATAATATTCTTAATATGTCTCAGATTAACGCCCCAGGCTTTTCCTTAAAAGAAGATATCATTTCCTTGCAGGAACTCGTCAAAAGCAGCTTCACTCAGTTAAAAGGTCAAGCGGAGAAGAAAGGTGTTACCCTGAGCAATAATCTCCCCGATACCCCGATCACATTAAAAGTCGATCAAGGCAAATTCGACCAGGCCATACTTCATCTTCTTTCCAATGCCATTAAATTCTCGAAAGAGAATGCTGTCGTCTCCCTACGCGCCAAAATCACAACAAAGGGCTGCCTGGTCATGGTGGTACAAGATAAAGGCATCGGCATGACAAAGGCAGAAAAAGAAAAGTCTCTTCAGGCATTCGAGCAGACTGAAAAAGGATATTCCAGAAATCATGATGGGATCGGCCTAGGACTTCCTTTGGCGCAGGGCATTATCAAACAACATAGTGGTGTGTTAAAGCTCATAAGTATTCCTAACATTGGGACAACCGCTGTGGTTCGATTACCCTGTAATCGTGTAATTTCGTAAAAGGCAGCCTTGATAAAATAAGAGGGATGAATCACATCGGACGAGATATTAACAAAGCAAAAATTCTTATCGTGGATGATGACCTCTATATTTCAAAAATAATGAGAGCCATGCTCGAGGCCTTCGAAGTGGCGCGTGTTGTTATGGTAGCGAACTTTGATGAGGCGATCATTACCTTAAAAAATCACCCTTTTGATTGTCTTTTCGTTGATAATATGATGTGCCCAAAAAACGGCCTGACCCTAGCGAAATATATTCGCAAGTCAACGGATATTAAACTTCAAAAAACACCTATAATTCTCTATACAACTCGTACAGGCCTGCAGTCTGTGATACAGGCTCGGGATGCGGGCGTCACGGAGATATTGACAAAGCCTGTCTCGCCGGAACAATTATTGGCAAAACTGAACAATGCTCTTTTCAAGGAAAGGCCGTTCATTGCGACAGAAGAATATTCAGGCCCAGACCGGAGGCGCCGCCTGAGTGATATGGAAACTTCGGAAGACAGACGAGTTATAGACATTCCCCTTCCCAAAGAAGAAGAAAAAATTATTCTTAATGGCGAAGGAAACCCTTAAATGGCAAAAGAAAAATTCACCCAAAAACAACAAGATCAGATTAGGCGTGCACAGAAAATCATCAATGATGAATGCGCGGGATATATCGAGATATTAACCCAGCATGTGTCCGGCTTACGGCAGTCTTTGCATTCGAAGGATATGGCCCAGGCCATCCTGATTTGTCACTATATCCAAAGCCAGGCAGGCATGTTTGGCTGGCCCCTTGCCACCGAAATTTCTGGCTGGTTCAAAAGGCTGTTACAATCACAGCAGAAAAAAGACTTTAATGCACAGGTCAATGACTTATTTTTAGAGAGCTTTGACCTTATCCTAAAACAAGAATTAAAAGCTAAATCCGAGGCCGCCGTCAAACTATTGATTCACATAGAGGCCGAACTGAAAAAAAATGCCATCCCGTAAATCATCAAAAGAGTTAAGAAGGCGGCGTCAAGGCTTCTCGGGCAAGTTCTTTTAATTGCATGGCACCAAATACCGAAAGATGGTTGCTATCAAAATATAATGGTACGTCGTTTTTTGTTATTTCGCACAAAGTCTTTCCACACATATACTTATGTGGATATAGTAATGTAACAGCATATTTTTGGGACATATCCGTTGCTATTTTAAAGAATTTAGCCTGTCTTTTCTTATAAGCCGCCAATGTCGTCCTTATATCGACATCAAATTTCATAATGGAGATCTTCGTTAGCACGTGGGGTATGTCGTATATATTTTCAGGTACATCAAAAATAATCACGACATTTTTACCCTGTTTTTGAAGCCAGACAATCGTATCTTCTAATGAATTTCTGACCATAGCCTCAGGGTCTCTAACATTTTTTTCCTTATATTTCATCAGGTCAGAATGTTGGGTATCCTTACCGTAAGAATTATTTTCAACATATAGTGCCCATCTGGCCGTTATTATTACTGTTTTTATTTCCGGGTGGTCAACGACATAATTCTTGATTAATTGACGATCTTCACGGCAATCAAAATCATACCGAGGCATGTCACGCTGAACTCCTAACAAGGGGGGACATCCACTCCAAAACGCCAAAATTCCTTTAATATTTAGCTCTTCTGCCACAGCATTAAATAAAGGCGCAATGGCACCCGCATGAGAATCTCCCCATAAAACAAAACTTTCAGGCTGAGCACCCAGTCCTAATTCACAAAATTTAACACCAGTATCGCCGCGCTGCAAATCACCACATATACTGCCAAAATATTCTGATCGGTCATCTGCCGCCGCAATGGTTCGCTTTAAATCCGCATCGAACCGTGATGACAGACCGTCTGCTTTCCATATAGCCGCCCCTAGACTGGTAACGAGTGCGATGCTGATGAAGGAAATTTTAAGCATGCGTACCTTGGGAAATAACACAAAGTTCTCCCGGAACGGTTTCTCGATAACACGCCATGAAAAACAGGAAATTAAAAAGGCGCCGCAAACGACCAAAAATCTATCTGTCAGCGTGAGTTTATCAATCGTGTAATACTCGCATAAAATAAGGGCGGGCCAATGCCATAGATAAAATGAATAGGACACTTTTCCAATGAATGCCATAGGGCCAAAACTGAGAATATTTTTTAAGGATGTCTTTTGTTGATCTTTTAATGACCAGATTATGATCACAGTACCAAGGCACGGTGGTATCGCGGCGAGGCCCGGAAATATTGTGTCACTTGTATAAAATAAAATTGGCGACACCATCATTATCAGGCCTAACCAACTCACGATATTGATGCTAAGTCTATTCCTTAATGTTGGAATATTCGAGACGGCTAATAATGACCCAATTAAAAGTTCCCAAAGCCGTGTCGGCAGTAAATAGAATGTTGCAATTGGCTTAAAATAAGCCCCGTAAATACTCAGTAACAATGAAGCCCCCCCCACAAGAGCAAGCATCATGACAAATTTATCAGAGAAGTATTTCCTTATAAAAATCATTAAAACGGGGAAAAATATATAATATTGCTCTTCCACCCCCAAAGACCACGTATGAAGAAGAGGCTTTAATTCTGCGGCTTTATCAAAATATCCGGCTTCCGTCCAAAATAATATATTGGAGGAGAAAAGAGCAGTCGCCCATGCACTTTTAGCAAAATCTTTATAGGCGATGGGGTCTAAAAATATATGACAGGCAATTCCAACCACAAGAATCATAAAAAACAACGCAGGCAAAATCCGCCTAAACCTGCGCCAATAAAAATCTGTAAATGTAAAAGTGGATGATAGTATTTGTCTATGGATTATGCTGGTAATTAAAAATCCGGAAAGAACAAAAAATATATCAACACCGATAAAACCACCAGGGAAAATTGTAAAGCCGGCATGATATAAAACGACGGACAACACGGCAATCGCCCGCAATCCATCCAATTCATTTCTATAATACACCCTTACCCCCTCAAAAATTATTAAAACATTAACGCGAGGCGGCACGATAGCTCATGGACTATTAATTTACGATTAAATTTCGGAAAGTGGGGCGAGTGACCGGGATTGAACCGGCGACTTCCAGAATCACAATCTGGCGCTCTAACCAACTGAGCTACACCCGCCATCTTTAGGCGTGACGCTCTTTTACGTTCAGTTTGCCATATCGTCAAGTGAAGAATTGACCTTTTTCATTTATCTCAAAGAACGGAGGTCATATAGGAGCGCGTCCCCCAGCGTAACGCCCTTATGATGTCTTTCTTGATAAGGCGTTATCTTTGCTTTTTTTTTAAGCAGTGCACGCCTATTTTATAGGCATTCCGGGCATAATGCCCTGACAAAATGCGACGTCATCCCGAAAAATATGGGGCCTTTGCAAGATAAACATAAGATTCACAATTTTATAGAAACTGGCATGAAAAATGCTTTATAAAGGAGGAATTTAAGAGTCTCTTACACCCCTATATCATTGTCAGGATGCGTCAAGCCCATGAAAAAAATTGAAGCCATCATCAAACCATTCAAGCTGGACGAAGTGAAAGAAGCCCTGCATGAGGTCGGCCTCTCGGGGATTACCGTCACCGAAGCCAAAGGCTTTGGCCGCCAAAAGGGGCATACGGAACTCTATCGCGGCGCCGAATATGTGGTCGACTTTCTTCCCAAAGTAAAGATCGAGATTGTTTTAAGCGATGGACTTGTCGCGCAGGCCATCGAGGCTATTCAAACGGCAGCAAAGACAGGACGCATTGGGGACGGCAAAATTTTTGTCAGTAATATAGAAGAAGCCATTCGCATCAGAACCGGTGAAACCGGCGATGATGCTATTTAATACTCATTTTATTGTACCATAACGAACAGGAAGCTAGAAATATGTCAGATGTGAAAACCGTCCTTGATATGATCAAAGAAAAAGATATCGCCTTTATTGACCTGCGGTTCACTGACCCCAGAGGGAAATGGCAACATCTTACCATGGATGCCGGCGTCTTTGATGAGGATATGATGGAAGAGGGCGTGATGTTCGACGGCTCGTCCATTGCGGGCTGGAAGGCGATTAATGAGTCAGATATGATTCTTATGCCAGACCCAACACATATCATCATGGATCCCTTCATGGATCAGCCGACAATGGTGCTATTCTGTTCTATCCTGGAGCCTTCTACTGGCGAGGGATATGAGCGGGATCCCCGTTCCACCGCCCAGCGCGCAGAAGAATATCTGAAATATACCGGCATTGGCGATACGGCCTATTTCGGCCCAGAGCCGGAATTTTTTATGTTTGATGACGTGAAATATCACGTGAGCTATAATGGTTCCTCCTTCTCACTTGATGATGTGGAAGGGCCCTATAATTCAAACCGCCAGGAAGAATTCGGCAACCCTGGTCACCGTCCTGGCATTAAAGGCGGTTATTTCCCCGTGGCTCCTGTTGATACCTGCGCAAATATTCGCGGGGAAATGGTGACGATCATGAAGGAACTTGGCCTGCCTATGGACAAGCATCACCATGAAGTTGCCCCGTCACAACATGAATTAGGCATGATGTTTGGGACACTCGTACAAACAGCTGACCGCGTTCAGATCAATAAATATGTCACCCATCAAGTGGCCCATGAACATGGTAAAACCGCGACATTCATGCCTAAACCTGTGGCTGAAGACAATGGCTCTGGCATGCATACCCATCAATCAATCTGGAAAGATGGTGTGCCTCTCTTTGCGGGAAGTGGCTATGCGGATCTTTCCGATACAGCGCTTTATTACATCGGCGGCATCATCAAACATGCCAAAGCCTTAAATGCCTTCACCAATGCCTCGACCAACAGTTACAAGCGTTTGGTGCCTGGTTTTGAAGCCCCTGTCCTTCTGGCCTATTCGGCCCGCAATCGATCCGCTTCTTGCCGTATCCCCTATAGCGCAAGTCCAAAAGGAAAGCGTGTTGAGATTCGCTTCCCTGACCCAACGGCAAATCCATATCTCGCCTTTTCCGCGATGATGATGGCGGGCCTTGATGGGATTGAGAATAAAATTCATCCTGGTGATGCCATGGATAAAGATCTCTATGCCTTGCCTCCTGAAGAATTAAAAGAAGTTCCGACTGTGGCCGCCTCCCTTGAGGAAGCCTTGGCAGCCTTAGATGCCGATCGCGAATTTTTGAAAAAAGGGGATGTCTTCTCCGATGATCAAATCGATGCTTATATGGCATTGAAACAAGAAGAGATTGATGCCGTAAGAGTGCTGCCTCACCCGAAAGAATTCCAGCTTTATTATTCTGTATAATAACAGCGTTTCATCTTGAAGATATCATCCTCAACCCATCGAAAGGGTTGAGGAATTTTTTTATCCATTGTTTTGATCGCATTTAGCTATATATTAAGGGTTTCAGATGAATACTCTGAATTGGAAAACCATCATGTAAATTGGTCGTTTATCATTCACTCTTAAGCCAAAAAAGTACTTATACCTTGTCAAATTTTAAGCTATATCAGTCCAGGGTAAAGGGTGAGAATATTAATTCTCTCACGTTGCTCGCAACGGATTATATTAATCATTTCAATGAAGTACATATGCTGATTGATATGCTGCCCTCCATGCCCGACTGCCTAGAGGATATTCAGGAATGGATCCCTTTAAGTTATCAGGAGCATTTTCAGAATAGCGGATTTTCAGCAAAAGAGCTTGCCATAGAGGCCTATGACCATTCTCCGGTCGCCTATCGCGTGCCGTTTGAAGATACGGTGGCCCAAATGAATGAGCTCATTCTGAACGTCATTCCTCAACTGGAAGACAAAATAGCCAATAACGAGATGGGTGATTTGCAAATGATCGTCGATATTTATACGCCCCAGATGATAGCGTTGATTGATCAATGCGGCGCGATCATTAACGGTGAAAAACATATGGCCGCTCAAGATAGCATAGATCATTATTTTGACGATAATGAAGAAAAATTGGAGGGTGAAGATCTCGATCAGAATGCGATAGATGATCTTTTTGGCTAAAATCCCTCGCTGCAGAAATCAACGATCCGGTCACGCATCTTATCCGCCTGTTCCAGCTTGCAGGCCTCATGAGATAACGAACTCATACGGTCGAGATGATTGATTGTATGATGCATGGCCCCCATTATAAAATGGATGCGCCAGTAGATATCTTTTTTGTCAAGTTCCGGCCTTATTTTTTGGAAAAAAGGAACAAATTTATCGAAAACGTCTACTTCCTGCCGCAGAACATTCTCCATATCGCTCGCTTCTTCAAGATAGGCCCGTGCCAAGAATCTAATATAAACGGAAAAGCCTTTTTGTTCATCACAAAGCCAAAATATGGGCGGTGTGAGCATCGCATTAATGAGCTCTCTCACCGTCACCGTCCGCCTTTCTGTCATGGCCCGGTCACTGGCCTCTTGCAGCAAGTGTAGTCTTTCGTGATTCATTAAGGTCGCCCGCCGGATATATACCGCCTGAAACAAGCCTTGCTTGGAGCCAAAGTAATAATTCACTGCTGATAAATTTACCTCAGCTTTCTTTGTCACCGTACGAACCGAGACGCTGGCAAAGCTGCTATTGGCGAACAGCGCCTCTGAGACATCAAGTATGCGCTCTTTGGTATCTTGTTTGATCGGCTTACTCATTTTCCTGCCCAATTTTATGGTTTTTATGACATTTTTACATTAGTCCTGCCGTGTTTAAAACATACGTTTAAATATATCTTAGCGCAAGATGAATTTCATCCCTCTCCTATCAGGAAGATCTCAAAATGTTATATGGAAGAATTATTTTTCTGATTTAGCGGGCGGAGAAAGCGTCTTGGCCTTCCCGAAACGGCGCCGGTGATTGACGATCGCGGCGGGAATCGTCACGATATAAAAAAAGCCGACCACCGACATGGTTGCCCAGACATGCGAAACCAATAGGGTCGCCAAAATCGAAATTCCAAGCAGGTAAAATAAAACATATTCCCGCTTTATGCTTAATCTTTTGAAGGAAAATGTTGGGACGTTGCTCACTGCGAGCGCGGCAATGATCCCGACATACACGATACAAAAAACAGGGTTTTTCAAAAATTCTATACCCGTCAAAAAATATAAAATCATGGGCCAGAGGGCCAGCCCTGCCGCTGCGGGCGCGGGCACGCCTGTGAAAAAATCTCTTTTTTCTTCTGGATCCAGGTCTTCGTTTTGGCTCATGGTATTAAACCGCGCCAAACGCAGGGCCATGGCCGTTGTGAAAATAAGGGCCAGCAGCCAACCGATACCTTTCACGTCCCGCAACGTCCAACTATATAAAATGACCGCTGGGGCGACACCGAAACAGACAATATCCGACAAAGAGTCTAATTCCGCTCCAAATTTAGACGCCCCCTTTAAAAGCCGCGCCATACGGCCATCCAAACCATCAAGAACGCCCGCGATTAAAACCGCAAGAACCGCACCTTCCCAACGTCCAAGGATGGCAAATCTTATGGCTGACATGCCGGCACATATGGCCAGAACCGTAATGGCATTTGGCACCAGACTACGTATGGGAAAAATATGTCGATTATTCAAATGAGGCATAGAATATATCCAAAAAACTTATGAACGCCAATATTTTACGATTGAACTTCGCCTTCGCGATTTCGTTCTTTGCTCTTCTCATTGGCAATGACCGTTTCGCCCGCCACCGCACGTTGACCAACGCATACCATAGAATGGATGCCCTTAGGAAGATAAACATCAACACGGCTGCCAAAACGAATAAGCCCAAAACGCTCCCCTGCGCGATATTCCTTGCCATCCTCGGCCCAACATAAAATACGCCGCGCCACCAATCCGGCAATTTGGACAAAGGCATAGTCGCGGCCAGATTTTGACGTCAAAAGAAGCGCATGACGTTCATTGTCAGCACTGGCTTTCTCCAGCGACGCATTCAGGAATTTTCCGGGCGTATAGGCCTGCCGTATTATGGTGCCATCTATGGGAACGCGGTTCACATGGACATCAAAAACATTCATAAAAATGCTCACCCGCGTGCGCATATCTTCGCCCAAGTCCAGTTCCTGCGGGGGAACCGCCTCACAAACCGATTGAATGACGCCGTCTGCAGGACTGATCACCAAGCCCTCCTTACCCGGCGTTACCCGATCCGGATCGCGGAAAAAATACGCACACCAGATCGTTAACACAAGCCCGACAACCCCTAACAGATCCATCCCCAAGAGATAGAAGAGAATGGTAACAGCCCCAAACCCAAAAATGAATTTATGACCCTCTTTATGAAAATAGCTTAAAAACGGTGGTAAATTATCCATGATCCTATCCTATATATTATTCATACCTTATTAGTAATGCAGTCTAAGCATGCCATCAAACCTTTTTATGTAATTCTGGAATAAAGTCTTCTAAGTTATCTAACCCGACGAGTTTTTGCATGACTTCTGTGGCCTCTTTTTGTTTCTGCCACATATGATAATAGGCCCCCCGGACTTTAAGAAGGTCATCATGCTTTCCCCGCTCGATGATCTCACCGGCTTCCAAAACAATGATTTCGTCCGCCTTGACAATGGTTGATAACCTGTGGGCGATAACAATTGTTGTTCGATTTTTAGATATTTCCTCCAAAGCCTGCTGAATATCCATTTCTGTATGGCTATCTAAGGCAGAGGTTGCTTCATCAAGCAAGAGAATTGACGGATTCTTCAATATGGTTCGCGCAATGGCAACCCGTTGTTTCTCCCCGCCTGATAATTTTAGGCCCCGCTCGCCAACCTCACTATCATAACGATCAGGCAGGTCCGTAATAAAGTTGTGTATCTGGGCATGCTTTGCCGCCGCCTCGACCTCTTGATCTGTCGCGGCCGGTTGGCCATAACGAATATTATAACGAATGCTGTCATTAAAAAGCACGGTATCCTGAGGCACAACACCAATGTGACGGCGCAGGCTTATTTGATTAACCTGACTGATATCCTGTCCATCAATCAGAACACGGCCTGAAACCACGTCATAAAATCGGAAAAGGATACGGGAAATTGTTGATTTTCCCGCGCCGCTTGCGCCGACGATCGCGGTTGTGGTGCCGCCCGCCACCTTGAATGAAATATTTTTTAAGATTGGCCTATTCTCGGCATAATGGAACGAGACATTCTCAAATTCCACCTCTCCACCCTGAATGGTTATTTCTGGCGCATCTTCACAATCCACCACGTCGGATTTCTCCCGGATCATACTGAACATCTTGTCCATATCCACAAGAGACTGCTTGATCTCGCGGTAAACCATGCCCAGAAAATTAAGCGGCATATATATCTGGATCAAAAGAGAATTGATCAGCACAAATTCCCCGATGGTAAAACGTCCGTCAAGAACCCCCTGCGCCCCCATCAACAGAACCGTCACCAGCCCCGCTGAAATGATGAGGCTTTGGCCAATATTCAAGAAAGCCAGCGAGGCTTGGCTCCGCACGGAGGCTTCCTCATATTTGGCCAGGGCTTTATCATAACGTTGCGCCTCATGGGCCTCATTGGTGAAATATTTGACCGTCTCAAAATTAAGCAAGCTATCGACTGCCTTACTATTGGCCTCGGTATCTTGTTTATTCATCTCCCGCCTGAATTTCAATCGCCAGTCGGTCACATAAATTGTAAAAAAGATATAAGACAGCAAACAAGCCAAGGTGACGAGCGCGTAATAAACGCCAAATTTCGACCAAAAAATGAACGTGATGAGAAAGATTTCCAACAATGTCGGCAAAATATTAAACAGCATAAAACGCAACAGAAAATCAATACCTCTGGTGCCCCGCTCAATCACACGGCTTAAACCACCAGTTTTGCGTTCCATATGGAATTTTAAGGACAGCTTATGCAGATGACGAAAAGTGTTGAGCGCGATTTTTCGAAGGGCATTCTGGCCGACCTTAGCAAAGACAGCATCCCTCATTTCGCCAAAAAACAGGCTCAGTATTCTGGCCAGCCCATAGCCTAATATTAAAGACAGGGGAACCGCTAACGCGACCGTTTTGATCTCCATCTTCGCCGCCGGTATCAGCGCATCTACGGCATCTTTGAAGAGGAATGGCACATAGATGCTGATTAATTTGGCCGAAATCAAGAATATGACCGCCAAAATAACCCGTATTCTAAGATCCCACCGGTCTTTCATCCAAACGAAGGGAAGCAAAGTCTTTATGGTCTGCCAATGATTCTCTTTACTATTTTGATCTTTCTCATCATACGCGGTATGACTTGACGGCTTAGGGTGGGCCACGGCTTTTCCTCTAATTTTATTCTGACGTCAGGGAAATACAAATATAAGAAACATTTACAGTATTTTAAGGCTCTGAATATAATATAATAGAATTAAATAACAGATCGTTGATAGCCCCCTAAAAAGATACATATATTAATGGTACAATATTCTCTACTCAACCTAAATCAGCTTCTTGATGATATTGCTGGGCAGGGCAATGATGGTCGGATCGAAAGTCGGTCACGCTTTAATTTCTATTGGCGCAATATTCATTTTTTAGGACAGATTTTACCCTCGCCTAAGGCCCATCACTTTTCCATAAGTTTGGTTGCCAACCTTGGGTATCTCCCCTTTAGTTCAGAAGATTTCGCGCGCAGAACAAAACTTTTAAAAATATTCACCCCCCTCTTTATGAGAGGCGATTATATCCTGGCAGCGGGAAGCAAGATACAAACAACCCTGATGACAAGCTTTAAGGGGCCGGTAAATGCCAAGACATTAGTAGAGGCCATCACCTATACCCTGCTTGAGCATCACGCTGATTTGACGTCTCTACAGATGGAAATTTCAAGCTGACTTTTATTGGTCGGCCGGGACTTTATTGGTCAATAGGAGCTTTATTGGTCAATAGGGGCGGTCGGAAGGGCGAATTTTTGCCCTGGATAGATCAAATCAGGGTCCTTGATTAGGCTTTTATTGGCCCCAAAAATCAGGGTATAATGGAACCCAGACCCATATAGCCTACGGGCAATATGCCATAGGCTATTGCCAGGCCGAACAATAACCTCGCCCTTAGCCTTGCTGGCATCAATGGCGGCTCCCCGGGTAAAGGGTTGCTCAATACGTACCTCCACATCGTCGCCGTCCAGCAGTTGGTCAATACGAATGATATGTTCCTTAAAATCCAACTTCCGCAAAAACGAATGCGTCCAAATACCATCTTCTGAGGTATTGACGTCAGCAAGAAATTCATTGTCCAGATAAATCCTGACCCGGGCATTCTTTGCGGCGCTCCCGGAAATAGTGGCCTTTGAATTTTCATCATAATCCAGAGAATCCAGCGATAAACCTTTTGATAATTCGGAAAAATTCACCAGACGTGGTTTTTGCAAGACCCTTGTTGGCCCATCGCCAGAGCGCGGACTTAAGATGGCAATAACGCCATTTGTCTCATCGTCTATAAAACGTTTTTCATCCCTGTCTGGGACGGCAACAATCACTATTTCGCTGGAAAAAACCTCAAACTTACCCGGCATTGTGGACTTTAAGCTCAATTCTGTCGGCCCGCTCGGCAGGGCCTCATCATAGAGAAGCACCCATTCCCCATTTCGATCCGCCACCGCAGAGCCGATGACTTTATCTCTCGCATAAATTTGGATGTCACTATTCGGTTCTGCGCGGCCGGCAATCACCCCTGTTCCATTTCGGCTGATCCGCACAATATCAAAACTCGGCAAAATAGATGTTATCTCTTGCGGTATCTTTTGCGCCGCCGGCGTATCATGTTGCAGGGCTGGCGTTTCGATAGGCTGTTTGGATAAATTATCCGACGTGAAAAAATCCTTGGCGCCATCTTCGGCAAAGAATAATATCCAGATCACCGCCACGCTGGCCAAGAAAGCCAACGCCGCAATCATACCCTTCAGAAACCAATCTGAATTATTTTTGTCCCTGTTCGTGGGGGGGGTTGATTGCTGCTCTGTCAAATACTCACCACATCAATTAAAGAAAGCGTCCAATTTATACTGTATAAAATAAAGGATGTCAGCATCATTTTAGTTTAAACACTTCTTTATAATAGGCATATTAAGATACTTACGATACAATTTTCCTTATATAAGGCAGGAAATTGTCAAAACTATGACCATAAGGAAGATGCTGGGTCATGAAGAATGATTACTTACAAAAGATTTCACGAAACAAAAAGGTATAGATTTTACATATGGCAAATATCAAAACACTCTGCGTCTATTGTGGTTCCAAAACTGGCCGTAACAGCCATTTTACGGATATCGCACATAGATTTGGGCAAATACTCGCACAAGAAAAAATCCGGCTCATTTACGGCGGCGGCAATGTGGGCCTTATGGGCATAATCGCCAACACGGTTATGAAGGAAGGCGGTCAAGTGACGGGCATCATACCCCGCCATCTGGACGAAGAGGAAGGCGGCTGGAAAGAAGCCACAGATTTCTATGTCGTGGATAACATGCATGAACGAAAACGCATGATGTTTGACCATTCCGATTGCTTTGTCGCCCTCCCGGGGAGCATTGGAACGTTGGATGAAACCATTGAAGTGATCACGTGGAAACAGCTGAGATTACATCATAAACCTATCGTCATCGTCAATACGGACGGCTACTGGCAGCCGCTCCTTGCCCTGATTGATAATTTCATTGAAGAGAAATTCACCAGCCCCGACACGTTAAAACTTTTTCATGTGGTCAATAGCGTTGAAGAGGTTGTTCCGCTCCTCCTCACCTTACCCGACGTCACCCAAGAGGCAAAAAACATGCTTATTTAAGAGATTTATTGCGTTTCCCCCCTTCACATCTGAGGAGAGCAGTGATAGTTTGCCCCCATATTACACCACGATAAAGACGTTATCCGAAACCTCGGCACAAAAAAGAGTGCCCTTACTAATGCAAAGGCTCATTATGGCTAAAATCAAAGTAGAAAATCCTGTTGTTGAGTTAGACGGCGATGAAATGACCCGTATCATCTGGGCATGGATCAAAGATAAATTGATTCACCCCTATCTGGATATTGACCTGAAATATTACGACCTTGGTATCGAAAAGCGTGATGAAACCGATGATCAAATCACCATTGATGCGGCCAATGCCATCATAAAATATGGCGTCGGCGTAAAATGCGCCACCATCACACCTGACGAGGAACGGGTTGAAGAATTTGGCCTTAAACAAATGTGGCGCTCGCCCAATGGTACCATTCGAAATATTTTAGGCGGCACTGTTTTTCGGGAACCTATTATCTGTTCCAACGTGCCCCGTCTGGTTCCTGGCTGGACTAATCCCATTGTTATAGGCCGTCATGCTTTCGGTGATCAATATCGCGCGACAGATTTCCTGGTGCCCGGCGCTGGAAAATTAACCCTTAAGTTCGAACCAGAAGACGGCAGTGCGCCCATCGAACGTGAGGTTTTCAATTTCCCCGATGCCGGCGTTGCCATGGCCATGTATAATCTTGACGAAAGCATCCGTGATTTCGCCCGCGCCTGTATGAATTACGGCCTCACACGTGGCTGGCCCGTTTATTTGAGTACGAAGAATACCATACTTAAAGCCTATGACGGCCGCTTCAAGGATCTCTTTCAGCAAATTTTCGAGACTGAGTTTGCAGCACAATTTGCCAAAGCCGGCATCACATATGAACATCGCCTTATTGATGACATGGTGGCTTGCGCCATGAAGTGGAATGGTAACTATGTCTGGGCCTGTAAAAACTATGACGGCGATGTGCAGTCAGACACCGTAGCCCAGGGTTTTGGATCTCTTGGCCTGATGACGTCTGCGCTCATGACGCCAGATGGATCTGTCGTTGAGGCCGAAGCGGCCCACGGTACCGTGACCCGCCATTACCGCATGCATCAACAGGGCAAAGAAACCTCGACCAATCCCATCGCGTCGATCTTTGCCTGGACGGGGGGATTAGCCCACCGTGCAAAACTTGATGGCAATGAAGACCTGCAAAAATTTTCTAAAACATTGGAACGGGTATGTGTCGAGACCGTTGAAGAAGGTTACATGACAAAGGATTTGGCCCTATTAGTAGGGCCTGATCAGCCCTGGCTTACCTCCAAACAATTCTTTGACAAGATTGATGAAAATCTTCAAAAAGCCATGTCTTAAACAGACCTCATCTTAATTAGCCCGCGCTGCCCTCATCAAGTGGCGCGGGAGCCTGCCCAAAATCATCATAAGGGATTGTCTGGTACGCCTGCTCTATCCGTTGTTTTAACAGGGGGTTTTCATTCAACAAATGATGGAATTCCCGTGCATCCAAGATGAAAAGATGACATTTTGTCTCCGCAACATAAGTGGTGTGATAGTCCCCCTTCTCCATCAATGACTTCGCGCCAAAAAAACCGCCCTCTTCCAGAATGATATGATCTTTCCCATTCTTTCGGGCAACGCGCCCTGAAACTATGAGATACATTTTATCCGCCAAATGTCCCTTCACGGCAATGAGGTTATCTTTTTCCACCACGCTGGAGCGTAAATATTTGGTAATGGTTCGGATGAGATGAGCTTCCAGCCCTTGAAATAACGGCACATTGGCCACCAATCCCCACCGGATAACAAAATCCCGTTGATGAATTTCATTGGCAAAGCCAGAGGCAATAATCCCGATGGGCAGCGCATACATACAAACGCCAAAAATCATCACAACACCACCAAAAAGCCGGCCCGCCCAGGTAATCGGAACAATATCACCGTAACCAACCGTGGTCAATGTGGCCAGTGCCCACCACAAGGCGTCCGGTATGGTGCCAAAATTTTCGGGCTGAACATGGCGTTCCAGACTATACATTATGGTCGCCGCAAAAGAAGACAACCCCAACATAATGATCAAGGTGGCAAATAACGCCCGCCGTTCTGAATATAACACATGGCCCAAGGAGGCCAGTGCAGGAGAATAGCGCATAAGTTTAAACAACCGCAGCAGACGAAAAATCCTGAGAAACCGCAAATCAAGTCCGAAAACAACCAGAAATGAGGGGGCAACCGCCAAAAAATCTATAATCATGAGCGGCGAGCCACAAAAACGGAGGCGAAACCCAAATTTTCCCGCCCCGTCGGGTTTCTCACGATATTCAACAGACGCCCAAATGCGCAAATAATATTCCAGGCTGAAGATAAGAAGGGAAAATAATTCAAACGCATCAAGTTGGCCTTGATATTGCCGGGATATCTCTGGCACCGTTTCCAATGACACCGCGATAACGTTCAAAAGAATCATAATCACCATAAAGCTATCAAAAATACCCGCCGCACGGTGCTGGCTCAAACCCATTTCGATAATCTCAAACAGCTTGTATCTGAGTGTTTTTTTGATCCTGGTCACGCCTTACGCCTTCATATTTATAATTTTCCCAGCCTAGCTATATGTATAATTTTCCTCGCCTAGCTTGATAGCTCGGCCAGAATATCTTCTATCGCCACAAGAGCCTTATGGGCCTCTGCGCCATTTGGCCCGCCCGCCTGTGCCATATCTGGCCGTCCGCCGCCGCCTCTTCCGCCCAAGGCCAAGGCCCCCGCCTGCACCAGATCAACCGCACTGACCCGATCCATGACATCAGCCGTCACCGCCACGAGAAGACCCGCCTTGCCCGCAGTCACCGTGACCAGCGCCACGACACCTGAGCCGATTTTCTGTTTGGCTTCATCCGCAATAGCCCGCAAATCTTTGGGCGGCACATCTTGCAGCGTCCATCCCATAAACTTAATATCGCCTATGGTTTTAACATCAGGCCCGCCATTCGCACCGCCGTTCGTCATGGCAATTTTCTTGCGAAGTTCGGCAATTTCCTTTTCTGCGGCTTTCCGGCCTGAGAGAAGAGACGATATGCGCTCTGACAATTTTATCGGGGTGGTTTTTAAAAGGGCCACCGCATCATTCAGATAATTTTCCTGGGCGTTGTTATAGTCATCCGCCGCCGCGCCCGTGACGGCCTCTATCCGCCGAATCCCTGCCGCCACCGCGCCCTCGGTCAGGATTTTGAACGTGCCAATATCGCCGGTGCGTTCCACATGGGTGCCGCCGCAAAGTTCCACAGAATAATCATGATCACGTTGATTTTCGCGGCCCATAGAGACGACGCGCACTTCATCACCGTATTTTTCACCAAATAACGCCATCGCGCCCGAATCGACGGCCTCCTCCGGGGTCATAACCTGTGTTGCCACGGCACTATTTTGGCGGATAATCTCATTAACTTTTTTCTCTATGCGCCCTTTTTCCTCGGCGGACAAGGCTTTGTTATGGCTAAAATCAAAACGCAACCGGTCTGCGGCCACCATCGATCCCTTTTGCGTCACATGCCCCCCAAGATATTGCCGCAATACCGCATGAAGAATATGCGTGACCGAATGGTTGGCACGGATTTTATTGCGCCGCGCCTCATCCACTTTCATGTCCACAATGTCCGAGACCGCAAAGCGGCCCTTGGTAATTTTTGCCATATGAACATTCAGTTTGCCAAGTTTTTTGACCGTATCTGACGTCACCGCCACCGCGCCATCCTGGCCAAATAACGTCCCCGTATCACCCGATTGCCCACCGGACTCGCCGTAAAAGGGCGTCTGGTTGGTTAAAAGAGCGATCTCATCGCCGACAGAAGCCGCCGCCACTTGGGCGCCGTCCTTGATGATGGCGAGTATTTTGCCCTCCGCATGAAGCGTGCCATAGCCCAAGAATTCAGTTGAGCCAAATTCTTCACCGGCTTCAAACCATATTTCTTCTGTCGCGGCGCTGCCCGACCCCTTCCAGGCGGCGCGGGCCGCTGATTTTTGCTTTTCCATGGCGGATTTGAAGCCCGCCTCATCAACGGAAAAATTTTGCGCCCGAAGCGCATCCTGCGTCAGATCAAGGGGAAAACCATAGGTGTCATAAAGACGAAACGCCACATCGCCCGCCAAAATCCCACCTTCCGGCAAATTCTGTAACGCCTCATCTAAAAGCCGAAGTCCCCGCTCCAACGTTTTTTTAAATCGCAGTTCCTCCATTTTCAGCGTTTCAGATATCAAAGCCTCCGCCCGCAATAATTCAGGAAAAGCTTGCCCCATTTCTTGTAAAAGTAGGGGCACCAATTGATACATCAATGGGGCCTGACACCCCAAAAGATGGGCATGGCGCATTCCTCGCCTCATAATTCGGCGCAGCACATAGCCGCGCCCCTCATTGGACGGCAGAACGCCATCGGCAATCAGGAAACAGGCACAGCGTAAATGGTCAGCAATCACCCGGTGGGAAATATTCTTGTCGCCATAAGCCGCCACCCCGCTAAATTTAGCAGAGGCCTCAATGAGTTTTTTAAACAGATCAATTTCATAGTTATCATGGGTGCCTTGCAGTACCGCCGCGATCCGCTCAAGACCCATACCCGTATCAATACAAGGGTTGGGAAGCGCAATACGCGTCCCGTCGCTTTGTTGATCATATTGCATAAAGACCAAGTTCCAGATTTCAACATATCTGTCGCCATCCTCATCCGGGCTGCCCGGCGGGCCACCCGCAATGTGGCTGCCGTGATCATAGAATATTTCAGAACATGGCCCGCAGGGCCCCGTATCCCCCATAGACCAAAAATTATCTGATGTGGCAATGCGAATGATGCGATCTTCAGATAAGCCTGATATTTTTTTCCACAGATCGAAGGCTTCGTCATCGTCATGATATACCGTCACCAAAAGACGAGACGTATCAAGGCCATAATGTTTGGTCAGGAGCGTCCAGGCATGATAAATTGCCTTTTCTTTGAAATAATCCCCAAAAGAAAAATTTCCCAACATTTCAAAAAACGTGTGATGGCGCGCTGTATAGCCCACATTATCCAAGTCATTATGCTTGCCGCCAGCCCGAACACATTTTTGACTTGAGACCGCCGTCTTGTAGGAACGGGTTTCCGCCCCCGTAAACAAATTTTTAAAAGGCACCATTCCCGCATTGGTAAACATCAAAGTCGGGTCGTTTTGGGGCACTAACGGACCGCTGGTCACAATCTCATGACCTTCACCGGAAAAATAATCCAAAAATATTTTCCGGATTTCATTTGTGCCCTTCATCTCAACATACCCTTTCAGAGATTATCTTTTACCTACATAGAGTTTTAGCGATTGCACCTATCGCTGTCTAGGTAATCTATCATAAAAAAATGGACGCGTGAGGCAGCGTCCATTTATCGTTAGGCCATGACTATTCCATATAACCTGTCAGCTGCCCTTATCGACATCACCATCTTCAGAACGGCTCAGGCCTTCTTTCAGCATAACGTCATCTAAAACGCCTTCGTTTTTGCGAATTTGCTGCTCTATTTTAGCCGCTATTTCGGGATTTTCACGAAGAAATCTTTTAGAATTCTCGCGGCCCTGACCAATACGCTGGCTATCGTAAGAATACCAGGAACCAGATTTTTCCACAATGCCGGCTTTCACGCCAAGGTCAACCAGTTCGCCGTTTTTGGAGATTCCCTGACCATACATAATATCAAATTCTACCATTTTAAAGGGTGGTGCCACTTTGTTTTTGACCACTTTGACGCGGGTTTGATTGCCAACGATTTCCTCTTTTTCCTTGATGGCCCCAATGCGGCGGATATCAAGGCGAACGGAAGAATAAAATTTCAACGCATTGCCGCCTGCCGTGGTTTCAGGACTGCCATACATAACGCCAATTTTCATCCGTATTTGATTGATAAAAATCACCATACATTTGGATTTGGAAATAGATGCGGTCAGTTTCCGGAGGGCTTGAGACATCAAACGCGCCTGCAGCCCCACATGGGTATCTCCCATTTCACCTTCCAGCTCAGCGCGCGGCGTCAATGCCGCAACGCTGTCGATAATAAGAATATCAACCGCACCAGACCGAACCAGCGTATCTGTAATTTCAAGGGCCTGCTCGCCAGTATCTGGTTGTGAGATCAATAATTCATCAATATCTACCCCAAGGGCATTGGCATAGACCGGATCAAGCGCGTGTTCTGCATCAACAAAGGCCGCCACGCCGCCCTGTCGTTGCACTTCGGCTGCCACATGAAGGGCCAACGTGGTTTTTCCTGAACTTTCAGGGCCATAAATTTCAACCACCCTGCCTTTGGGAAGTCCCCCGATACCAAGGGCAATATCCAAGCCTAAAGACCCCGTAGATACGGCCTCCACCTCCATAGCGGCGCCCTTGCCGAGCTTCATGATCGAGCCTTTACCAAAGGCCCGCTCAATTTGACTTAATGCGGCATCAAGTGCCTTTTGTTTATCCATATTTCCCTGTCCCACGAGTTTTAATTGTGCTGCTGACATTGTCTGTCTCCTCTATATCCCATAGTCAGTTGAAGGTTTCAATCACAGACAAATGTACATGTTTTGTTCTTTTTTGCAAGAACATTTTTAACTATTTGAAATATAATGATATTTATTAAGTTTAGCCTGATATGTTCTTATTTTTATTTTTTAAAAAGCCCCCTATTTTCATCTTATCATCATCTGATTCTCAGGAATCAGTCATCTTCGAGAACTTCTTTCACCTTCTCTGCCAGTTGTTTAAGGCTGAAGGGTTTGGGCAGAAAATGAAAATCATCATCTCCGGGCGTTTTATCAAAAGCATCCTCGGCATAGCCAGAGATAAATATAACTTTTAATTTCGTGTTTGTTTCACGAATTTTCCGCACCAGAGTCGGGCCATCCATAATGGGCATAACCACGTCACTAATGATCAGGTCTAATTCATTCTCTATATCTTGAAACAATTCCAGCGCACCTTCCCCGCTATTGGCTTCATAAAGATTATAGCCTTTATTTTTAAGCGCACGGGACGCAAACATACGGACGGCATCTTCGTCCTCCACCAGTAATATGGTGCCTTTTCCTGTCAGGTCTCTTGTCGGTTTTTCTGGGATTGCTGCTTCATTTACCGCCGCGTCTTTCTGGGTTTCCTTATAAACGGGCAAATAAATACTGAATGTCGTGCCTTTACCGACTTCGCTTTCCGGGAAAACGAAGCCATCCGTTTGCTTAACGATACCATAAACCGTCGATAGGCCGAGCCCCGTGCCCTTACCGACTTCTTTTGTACTGAAGAAAGGTTCGAAAATCTTTCCAAAATGTTCCTTGGCAATACCGCAGCCTGTATCTTCAACTTCCAGAAGAACATACTCATTATAGGGCATGACCTGATATCTTTCGTGTAATTTCTTGGATTCATTAAAAGAAATATTACGGGTTCTAATGGTTATTTTACCTTGATTATCCATGGCATCCCGGGCATTCACGCACAGGTTAATAATCACCTGTTCTATCTGCCCTTGATCCACCTTGACATAGCCAAGGTCACGACCATGAGTCATTTCAAGTTCAATATTATCCCCGATTAATCGGCCCAGAAGATTGTATAACTCCGCTAAAACGTCTGTCAAAATAAGCACCTTTGGCCGCAAGGTTTGCTGCCGAGAAAAGGCCAGGAGCTGCCGAACCAAGTTGGCCGCCCGATTGGCATTTTGCTTTATTTGAATGATATCGGAAAAGGATTGATCCCCTGGCCCGTGGCGCACAAGCAACAGGTCACTAAAGCCAATGATGGCCGTAAGGAGATTGTTAAAATCATGGGCCACCCCGCCCGCCAGCTGCCCAACGGCCTGCATTTTTTGGGACTGTGCAAACTGTAACTCAAGATTTTTCTGGTCTGTCGTATCTATCAGATAAAGAATAACAACCCGCTCATTTTCCCCAAATTTATGAAGCGGCGTAATATAGATATGCCCGTGTTTCTCCCCTCTTCCTTTAAAGCCCACATCCGAGATTGAGCTCGCCTGACCCGTATTCAGTGTCGCATTGATTTGATTGTAGAATTCTTCATATTCAACGGGATCGATAACATGTTTCAAACTACGGGTATTTTTAATGCCAAGCCCCCGTATATATTCCCGAAAAATATTATTCCTTTCCAGAACGTTCCCTTGTTCCGTAACAATCGCAATCCCGATGGGTGATTCCCTAAAAAAACGATCGATATTTATATTTTCTGAATCGGCATCATTGGGTATCACTTCTGTCTGGCTAGAAAAAACCTGATAGAGGTTCACGCCTTCATTTTCATAGACATATTGTGGGTTTTCTTGGTCTATCTGGTCATTATGTAACTGGTCTAGAGGTAAGAAAGTCAACAAATAATCTTCGCCTGATAGGGTCCTGATCTGAATTTGTTCATTCAATAATTTCGGCCCGCGCTCAACATCAAAGAGGCAAAAATCACTGAGGGGCAGAGGCAATTGTAGTTCTTCGGGCGAATCGCCGATCATCCAGTGACGAAGAATATCATTCACATAAACAATATTGCCGTCGCCAGACACCGCCAGCAAACCACAGTTACTATTATCGAGAAGGCCGCCCAACTGCGTCACGCTAAATCCATAGTCAGCAGGGCGACTATTTTCCAGGGGCACCGAGGAGGTTGTCCCTGAAAACAACCAACCCACATACCCTTCCCACCCAATTTTTCGGCTTATGGCGACTTCTGTGTATTTTTTTTCATTATCTCCGGTAAGAAACTGAATACTCTGGGATTGGGTTGTTCCGATATCAAGGTGCAGTAACGCCTCTTGCAGGGCCGTCACCTGGCTATCGGTCATAAGCTGCAGGGGGGGGATTATGTCTCTCTTGAGATCCTCTTTTAAAAAAAGCCGATAAGGCGCATTGCAATAGACCATATCGCCCTTAAGGGAAGTTATGACATAGGGCTTTTCCGACTTGATTATTGAAATCGACATCGCCCCTTCATGGCAGATATTGCGGCCTCTATACAAAAATATACCAAGGATAACTGCGGTTGCAACCAGACTTGCCGAGGCTAGAATATGGCCAAGCGGCCCCATCCCAAAGGCATGAGAACCAATCAGGCTGGCCAAAGAGACAAGCCCCCCTATAACCATAATGGAAATCATTAACGGATAATCAACAGATTTGGACTGATCGTCTTTCTTCATCTTTTCACAACTTCCCAATGATATATTTCTTAAACTTTAGCCGGTGATTATTCTTACGCATCATATGCCCTGCATCCCATATCTTTAATCTAGTCTAATATTTCCTCTTATACACCTCATTTTCATGGATTTTTTAGTAGGGAGACATCATAGTCACGTCGGGGTATATTGAGACATATCACCTTTCTTCAACCGCATGATATAGCCGATAAGCTCGGCGACGGCCTTATAGTGGTCTTCCTGTATTTCTTCATCAATGTCAACGGTGGCGTATAAGGCTCTGGCAAGGGAGGGGTTTTCGAGAATGGGGACATTATTTTCTTTTGCCACCTCACGGATTTTGAGCGCCATATGATCTGCGCCCTTGGCGACAACCACGGGCACCTCCATTTTACCTTGATCATATTTCAAGGCCACCGCAAAATGAGTGGGGTTCGTTACCACAACATCCGCTTCGGGGACGGCGGCCATCATGCGGTTTCGCGCACGTTCCAGGCGAATCTGACGGAGGCGGCCTTTCACATGCGGGTCGCCATCTGTTTGCTTCATTTCATCCTTTATTTCCTGCTTGCTCATTCGCATTTTTTTTGTAAATTGAAATTTTTGAAACATAAAATCAAGCCCGGCGATAGCGGCCATCACGGCGACAACGCCACCAAAAATACGCAAAACCATCATATAAATAATATCCCCAATCTCCCCGGGGGTGTGGGTCATCATGATCTCTAGTTGGTGTCGTTCTGGCCAAACGAGATATATCACCACACTGCCCACAATCATAATTTTCAAAATAGATTTCGTGATTTCCACAAAATTTTGCATCGAAAATAATCTTTTAAGGCCGGCAAGTGGTGAAATTTTGCTGAGTTTTGGTTTGATTTTTTCACCGGTAAACATCGGTTTATGTTGCAAAACCGACCCCAACAATGCCCCAATCATCAAAATAATGATGGGAAGCGTCATAAAACCAAAAACCTTGCTCATTAATTCTGAAGAAAAATCAAGCAAATCATAGCTACCCGTCATCATATGAGAGGAATTCCCAATAATTCCGCCGAGAAGATCCCTTAGCCCTGACATCACCTGTTTTGCCGAGACCAAAATAATCACGGCGACAGAAGACAGAATGAACCAATGTTTGATCTCTTGACTTTTGGCGACCTCACCCTTTTCCTGCGCTTCTTGCAGTTTTTTATCAGTGGGTTCTTCTGTTTTTTGAGAGTCATCTTGATCGTCTGCCATAGCTCTCCCCTAATTCTGGCCCGTGATTTGGCCCGCGACAGGGCCTGCGACAAGATAAGCCCCAAGGCTCACTTCCATATTTTGCAGGAACCACACCATACTCGCCGAAAGCACCATACCAAGGATCAGAAAACCCGCCGCGATATTAAGCGGCATGGCAATGAAGAAAACCTGGAGCTGCGGCATCAAACGGGCCAAAATCCCCAGACCGACATTAAAAATCAGGCCATACACCATAAAGGGCGAGGCTATCTGTACCCCGAGAAAAAAAGAATTGGCCACTGTCCTGACGACGATTTCGGCAAAATCGCCCATTTCCAGAGGGGCCCCTACAGGAAACAGGCTATAGCTGTCATACATCGCCGCAATCATCATATGATGCATATTGGTTATAAAAATCAAGACCACCGCCATCAGCGTCAAAAAAGTAGACATTAAGGCACTTTGCGCGCCCTGCGCCGGATCAAAGGCCTGAGCCATGGCAAGTCCTGTTTGCATGGCAATCAATGTACCGGCCGTATGAAGGGCACTCAACAAGAGCCGTATGGAAGATCCTATCAATATGCCAATCAAAATTTCAAAAAGCACCATCATGAATATCATATAGGGAGAGGCCGGCATGGGGGGCAGGCTCGTACGAACCAAACCATATATTAAAAAAGATGTCGAAAGCGCCATAACAAGGCGAATACGCGCCGGAATAGCCGTTTCCCCAAGAGCGGGAAGCAGCATAACCATGGCCCCCAGCCTTGAGAAAACGAGAAAAAAGGCAAATACCTCTGCGGGGACAAGGTCAGCCAAGGCTTACGATCCGTTCTGCAATAAACGCCATAAAATCTGCTAACGTCTGGCCCATAAAAGGTAAAAATACAAATAGCGAAATAAAAATGGCAATTATTTTAGGCACAAACGTCAGCGTCATCTCCTGTATCTGAGTCAAAGCCTGAAACAAGGCAATGATCAGACCAACAAATAAAGCCACAAACATAACGGGTGACGAGACTTTAATGAGAACCCATATGCCTTCCCGCGCAATGTCTAATACATCCGCCCCATTCATAATTTTACATTCCTGAGTTTATCGTGACCAGAATTAAATAGGCATTTTAATGATATCTTGATAGGCCGCAATGACTTTATCACGTACCGCCACCACCGTATCAAGAACCATTTCTGCATTCTGGACAGACGTGACCACATCCACAAGGTCCGTCGTGCCATTGAGCGCCCCAATACCGGCATTCTCACTCGTGCTTACCGCTTGTGATGTATCCGACAGCGCGGCCTTGAGCACATCAGAAAAGCTTCCCGTTCCCTGGCCGCTGGCCGCCCCGATATCCGAAATTCCGCCTATTTTGTCCGCGCCACTGCCAATCCCCTGACTTTTCATGACATTGGCATAGGCATTGGCGGCGTCCATAGCTTTGATATTCATTGCCCAGTCCTTTTCATTTCAATCTGTTGGCCCGATACATCCTATCGGCCAGTCACCCCGACAAATCACCGTAAAAGATCACCGTAAAAGATCAACGGTTCTCATCATCATATTCTTTGCTACCTCAACTGAATTAAGGTTCGCTTCGTAAGACCGCTGGGACTGTTTCATGTCCATAGCTTCCACAAGACCATTTAAGTTCGGCGTTTTAATATAGCCATTCGCATCCGCCGCAGGATGCCCAGGCTCATACCGCAGTCCAAAATCTGACTTGTCAAAAGCGACATTTTTTATCTTCACCCGCGTCACGCCCACGGCACGATCCAGTTCATTGGTAAAGGTGACGACTTTGCGTCGGTAAGGGTCTTGGCCCGGCCCCGTCGCAACGGAGCTGGCATTCGCAATATTTTCCGCGATAATACGCATGCGCGTACCTTGCACCTTCATACCAGCGGCCGAAATCATCATTGCTTTGGACAAATCCATAAGGACTACTCCTTCTTATTTTTGGCGATATATTATTGCCATTATATATATTATTGCCATTATTATGGCTTTTCAGCCTTATCTATCTTTTACCCAACGCGGTTTTTAGCATGGTGACATGCTTGCGATATAAATTTATCGCCGTGGCATATTCCATTTGTGTTTCTGACATTTTGGTCAGTTCATCTTCAATGTTAACCGCATTACCATTTTGAGATTGGATGCTAAAATTAGCATCCTCAACCTTGATTTCATGTTGAGACCTTCCGGGCCCGACACCCGTCATATGTCCCGGCTGCGTCGTTTGCAAATGCAGGCCGCCGGTAACTGTTGTTTGGTCTAATTGTGCCTTGAAACTGATTTTCTTCAAATCCTTGGGGACGTACCCCGGCGTATCAGCGTTGGCAACATTCTGTGCCAGAACTTTTTGTCGTTCTGTGAGCCAATTCATTTTCTGCTTCACAGAACTGAAAAGAGTAATAGAATTCAGATCCATTTTATTTTATCCTAAATACAAGATGCCTCAATATTACACGGCAAAAGTCCTAGCAGAATATTTCTTACGATTAAGTGTATACCATAAATTATCAATTGTGGAGCCAGAAAATTAACATTTTGTTAAGATTATGGGATATTATCAAGATTATCACCAGATAAGAACGCCCATCGCTCTATATTAACTCATCGCTCTGTATTAAAACGAGCCCATAATATTTAAACGAGGACAGGGGGGGCCGTTATGGCTATTATCATGGGACTCTTAATAGGAATGATGTAACGACAGATGACGTCTCAGGAAAATTCTCCGCCGAAAAACCCCTCTCGGCAAAAGGCCGTTGCCCTTACGCAAGATGGTGGCAGCGCGGACATCCCGCGCATCTCTGCCAGCGGATCAGGAAAAAATGCGGAAAAAATTCTTAGACTAGCTTTTGAAAATGATGTTAAGGTGAGAACCGATGAGGATCTCGTCGAAATATTATCTGCCTTTGATGTGGACAGCTATATCCCTCTGGAAGCCTTGCAACCTGTGTCAGAAATATTAAGCTATCTCTATCATGAGAATATCCATTTGCGTGAAAAAAATACGGCGCAGGCCTCGGCTCAGAACGAAGAAGACGACACCTAAAACAACGCCTAAAATAATGTTAGAGAACGAAGAAAGATCCTCCATGCGACGCGTAGCACCCTCTGCAAAAAAAACTGTCTGGAAATCATAATATGGACGCCAGTATCTATTTTCAGTTTCTCATGGCCTTGCTTTTTGTTCTCGCGCTCATTGTCATCCTTGCTTATGGGGCAAAAAGATTCGGCTTAATGGCCCGCGTTACCGTCACATCACCGCAGCCCCGAGACAAGCGGTTAGATATTGTTGAAATATTACCCATTGACACCAGAAGAAAGTTGATCCTCATCCGGAGAGATACTGTGGAACATCTGGTTATGCTTGGCGCGGAGCGGGATCTTGTGATAGAGCAGAATATACGGAATATAACGACAAAAGAAGCTAAAAATTCATGATATATTTTCTGAAAAAAAATAAAATTCTCCTCGGTCTTCTGGCCACATCCCTCACCAGCTTTATGGTAATTTTGTGCAGTCAGACCGCTTTAGGCCAGGAACTATCCTTGAATATGGGACAAGAAGGGGCTCTTTCTGGCCGAATCGTTCAACTTCTCATGCTGATGACAGTCCTGAGCCTTGCCCCTGCCATCATCATCGTCGTCACCTCATTCACACGGATCGTCATTGTCTTTTCTCTCTTACGCAGTGCCATGGGCACGCAACAAACGCCGCCAAATGTGGTTTTAATCAGTCTGGCTTTATTTATGACATCCTTCATTATGGCCCCCACCATAAAAGTGGCCTATGATACGGGCATTGCCCCCTTGATTGCCGAACAAATCACCGAAAAAGTGGCCTTTGACAGAACATCAGCCCCCTTTCATGCCTTTATGATGAAACATGTCCGGGAAAAAGACCTCAGACTCTTTTTGGACTTATCCAAGATCCCGCTGCCTGAGTCCAAGGCGGAGATGCCCTTCCAGATACTCATCCCCGCCTTTATCATCAGCGAGCTTAGGCGGGCCTTTGAAATCGGATTTCTTATTTTTGTCCCCTTCATTATTATCGACCTTGTTGTGGCATCTGTCTTGATGTCAATGGGGATGATGATGTTACCACCTGTGATGATCTCTTTGCCCTTTAAAATCATCTTCTTTGTCCTGGTCGATGGCTGGCACCTTGTGGCAGGCAGCCTTATTCAAAGCTTCAATTAAGGTGTCTCATAAAAAGTGACGAAAGTGACGAAAATGATGAAATTAACGAATTATTCAATAATTTCATCTATACTGGCTTAAAAATTAAATAGGGTCTTTATGCCAACGAAACAAAAAGATTTTTATTCAAGCCGTGAGGCGGCGAGGCTCTTAGGGGTCGCGGTGAGCACCATTCAGCTCTGGACCAATAATGGCGTACTTCGCGCATGGACGACAAATGGGGGCCATCGCCGTATTGCCCGCAATTCAGTAGGTGACATCCTAAAACAGAGGATAACTGCCACAACAGCCCCGCCGCTTTGCACCAAAGAGAAAATTTCAATTGTCCTTGTAGATGATGATGAGCAAACCCGGAAATTATATCAAAAACAATTTCTTAGGGAGCGGATAAATGCGGACATAATTATGGCTCAAGATGGATATGAAGGGCTGGTCATGATCGGGAAAATATTGCCTGATATCATTATTACCGATCTAAAAATGCCTCATATTGATGGCTTTCAAATGATCCAGGCTCTCAAACATCTCCCCGACTTGAAAAATAGCCTGATCATCGTCATCACGGGACTTGCCGACGAGGAAATACAAATAAAAGGGGGGCTACCACAAGGGGTACATAAACTCACCAAGCCCATCGCCTTTCAAGAACTGAATATTTTACTCAGCGAGAAGGTAAATCAGAAGACAGCATAATAGCCTTACCTCATTGATGATGATCCGAGAGAATATATGACTGAACCAACAAATACCATAAAAGGATCCCCCCCCCTCGGCGATAGCCTCGTTTATCTTGCCCAGCAAGATGACCTCTTGGCAGAAAGCATCATCTCCATGCTTAAGGAAAGTGGGTATAATATTCTGCGCTATACGACATTAAATGACTTTGAAACAGCGTGGAAAAATAAAATACCTGAAGCTGTTATTATTGATCACGGGTTAGGAAAAAACCGTAGCACAGCCATGGAAACCATGGCTAAAATCACGAAAAAAGCGCCGCCCTGCCCCCCAATTATTTTTATTTCAGATAAGGGCGATATGAAGAGCCGCCTCAGCGCGGCACGTGCCGGCGCCCATCGTTATTTTCAGAAACCACTGGATATGCAAGCGCTCCTTCAAACGCTCAACGGCTTGACCAAGAATATCCTGACGGAACCCTTCCGGATTTTGCTCATCGAGGGGAGCAAAGCGATGCTGAAACGTCATGCCCAGATACTAAGCACAGCGGGCATGATCGTTGAGACGCTCTCAGAACCCCTAAAGGCCTTGGAGAAAATAGAAAAATTTAACCCCGACGTCCTTATCACAGATGTTTCTATGCCAAAATGTTCTGGCAGGGAACTGGCACAAGTCATACGACAAGATGAAAATCTTACCCTAATGCCGATCGTTTTTCTCTCAACGGAAGAGAACATCGGGCCGCTGCTCAAAAATATGGATATTGGGGGGGACAATTTCCTGCTAAAGCCCGTGAGAGATGACCATCTCATATCAACTGTAACCATCCGAGCAAAAAGGAATAGGGCCAACGCCGCGCGGGAAAAAAGCAAATTTCAGCTTACCGCTGTGGATCAACATGACATGGTCAGTGTCCCCGGCGTCATTGACCGAATGGTCGGTATTCATAGCGACATCACCGAACGTAAATTGTTAGAAAATCAATTAACCCAGCAACAAAAATTGTTGAATATGCTTCACCAATCGACAACTAATTTTGTGGTAAAAAGTAATTTCCGGCAAACAATGACGGAAATGCTCAATACGCTGCTTGATATCACGGGGAGTGAATATGGATTCACGGGCGAAATATTCTATAACGACAACGACGAGCCTTATCTGAGAACCCATGCCTTAACAGATATTTCATGGAATGCGGAGACGAAGAAACTATATAACGACAGTATAAAAGATGGCTTAGAGTTTCGCAATCTGAGCACGCTATTTGGCGAAGTTATGACAACAGGAAAGGCTGTTATCAGCAATGATCCCACTTCGGACCCCCGCGCGGGCGGACGACCAGTAGGCCATCCCAAGATGGATAATTTTCTTGGAGTTCCCATCTTCTATGGCGAAACACTGGTCGGCATGTATGGCATCGCAAACCGCGCTGGTGGCTACGACGATAAAATAATAAATTTCCTGCGTCCTTTCGATGCAACTTATGGCGCCATAATTCATTCAAAAAGATTGACGGATCAGGATCAAAAAAACAAAATAGCCCTTGTTGAGGCCCGCGAAGAAGCAGAAAATGCCAATCGCGCTAAATCACAGTTCCTGTCTAGCATGTCCCATGAATTACGCACCCCCATGAACGCGATCATGGGATTTGGGCAGCTTCTAAATATGGAAACAGAAAACCCCTTAAGCCTGTCACAACAAGAGAATGTTGATGAAATCACCAAGGCAGGACATCACCTTCTTGATCTTATCAATCAAGTTCTGGACCTTGCAAGAATCGAATCAGGTCGCATTGACCTTTCAATCGAGCCTATTATTCTCTCTGAGGTTATTACTGAATCATTGCAACTGATAACGCCATTGGCCCATAGGCGAGGCATAGAAATAAGCTTCCTTTATAATGGCGACAATATTGCTCTTGATCAGTTATCGCAAATACAGACCGTCCTGCAAGCTGATCGCGTCCGTTTCAAACAAGTCATGCTCAATCTGTTAAGTAACGCGGTCAAATACAACAATGAAAATGGTAAAATCACCATCACTAGCACGAATATTGAGAATGAACTCACGCGGATTACCGTTGAGGACACGGGGAATGGTCTTAATACAAATCAAATGAGTCAACTCTTTAAACCGTTTAGCAGGCTAGAAGCCGACAATACGGCAGTCGAGGGAACTGGCATTGGGCTTGTCATCACCAAAAATCTTGTGGAACTTATGGGCGGCTCGATCGGTGTCGAAAGCACGCCGAATAAGGGGAGCAGCTTTTGGTTTAATATCCCCAATACCAATATGGTTCCCAAACAAAATACACAAATATTGCAAGAGACGCACACCCCCTTACCCGTGTTACAGCAGGAATTTTCCGCCCTATATATTGAAGACAACCCTGCCAATTTACGGTTAGTGACACAATTGCTTTCCCGCCGGTCTAATATCCACATGTGGAGTGCGCCAGAACCGTTACTTGGTCTTGAATTGGCCTATGAACATCATCCTGATTTTATTTTATTAGATATCAATCTCCCTGGCATGAGCGGGTTTGAGGTTCTTAAACATCTCAGAAAGAGAAAAAACACCAAGAATACGCCCATCATCGCCATAAGTGCCAACGCCATGCCAAATGATATTAAAAAGGGTATGGCTGCTGGTTTTTATGATTATATTACCAAGCCTATTGATGTTAATCTTTTATTACGCACGATTGAAAAAATATTAGATGAGAAAAAGGCTCCAGAATGAGAGACACCTTTAAAATAAAAATTTTTATAGGAATTCTCGCCGTCATACTTGTCACTTCACTTGTTTATATGAGCGTCTTAAATCCCAAAAATAAGCCGCCGATCCGTGTTGGCATCTTGCATTCCCTCAGTGGAAGCCTGGCGGAAAATGAGAAACCGCTTGTCGATATTCTGCTTATGTCTGTGCATGAGGTCAATACAAGGGGGGGGATTTTCGGACGCAAAATAGAAGCTATCGTTGCCGATAGCCGTTCTGATCCCGCCCATGCAGCCCAGGAAGCAGAGCGCCTCATTCGCGATGAGAAGGTGAACGTTATTTTTGGCTGCGGGACATCACTTTGCCGAAAGGCTATAAAGACTGTTGTAGAAAAATATGAAAGCTTGCTCTTCTACCCTCTTCACTATGAGGGCTTGGAACAGTCAAAAAATATTATCTACACAGGGATCACACCAAATCAACAGATTGTTTCAGGTCTCATCTGGTCATTGAACAACTTTGGGCCACGCCTGCATCTCATTGGATCAGATGATACTTTTCCCTATATCTCAAATTATATTATTCGTGACGTGGCCAATATAAAAAAAGCAACTCTCGTTGCAGAGCGCTACCTTCCTCTCAGGTCTGATAATTTTGATACAATCATCGCTGAAATTGCCCAATTGCAACCTGATGTGCTTATGAACAGTATTCGTGGCCAAAGTAATAAGTCTTTCTTTTCCAAGAGGTATCACGCTGGCCTTGATCATATCCCCGTTCTTTCCTTCAGTATTACCGAAACGGAACTGGCCCTTATTCCCCCCGGCCACAGGAAAAATATTTATGCGGTTTGGAGCTATTTTCAAAGTATTAACACGCCTACTAACCATATTTTTGTGGCCAAAGTAAAAAAACATCTCGGGCATGAGACGGTTATCAGCGACCCCATGGAAGCGAGTTATATTGGGTTTCAGCTCTGGATACAGGCCGTGGAAAGCGCCGAATCAACCAACGCTGCCATGGTATCTAGGGCCGCGCGCGAAATGACCCTTAATGCCCCTGAAGGGATTATATCGGTGGATGGCAGAAACCTGCATCTCAGCAAGAAAATTCGCGTAGGACGGGCACGTACAGATGGACAGTTCGATATTATATGGGAATCCCAGAAAAACATTCGGCCCATCCCCTACCCCAGTTATCGCGGCCGAAATCAATGGACTAAAATACTTAAAGAACTTTCTGACAAAGAGGCTGCCCATGAAATTCAATAGTATTTCTATACGTATCTTCTTTTGGCTGATGGCAATATCCTTGTTGCCGCTCATTTTGATGTCCGAAATTTTTCTAGCCGAATTTAAAGGCCAAATACAAGAAATTGAATTTCGTCATTTGGCGAGAATGTCTGACAAAAAAATAGACCAAATTACCAACTATATATATGAAAAAACGACACGTATAGAAATTCTATCACGGAGTAATTTTATTGAAGAAGGCATGAAACAACTTGAAAACGCTTATCACCGAAAAGATACAAGTTTCATAACCTACCATTATGCCGACCGGATGATAAGAGGACAAACCGCCGATTTTCTGGCGACGGGCTATCACAATTTATATTTAATCACCACGAAGGGGGAAATTATTTATGCCGTCCATCATGAGGACGACTTCGGTACCAACCTCTTTAACGGCCCCTATCGTGCCACGGGACTAGCCGCCGTCACGCAAGATGCCTTGGCCTCCCTTGAATCGGCCACATCTGATTTTCGGCTTTATGCGCCGTCAAAAGAAATGGCGGCCTTCATTGCCACCCCTATCATCGTCAAGGGTAAACTCCTGGGGATTCTTGCCGTGCAAATCGATATTGGCCGCATATTTGATATTGTGGCGGATAATACTGGCTTGGGCGAAACAGGGGAAACTATCATCGCCATCCAAAAGGACAATCTGATGTCTTTTATCGGCCCGCTCAAGTTTAAGCCTCAGACTGGTGCCGAATTACAAATTCCCCTTGGTTCAAAATTAGCCATTCCCATGCAAAAGGCCCTACAAGGGGAAATTGGACATGATTTTGGCCTTGATTATCGCGGCGAAAAAGTTATGGCGGTATGGCGATATTTGCCCACATTACAATGGGGCGTGGTGGTGAAAAAAGATGTGGCCGATGCCCTCTCGTCAGTCACCTATATGCATGAACTCAGCGGTTATATCCTGCTTATATTATTTATCATTATTCTCATCATCGCCTATTTCATCGGGCAAGCGATCATTCAACCTATTCGCCATCTGACCCAGGCCGCAAAGGAAATTTCCGCCGGTGATTTAAAACGACGCGTGGTGATAAATAGTCATGATGAAGTTGGTCAATTGGCAAAAACATTCAACTTAATGACCGAGGAATTGCAAAAAACCTATAAATATTTAATGCACAAAGCCATAGAAGCGGATCAGGCTAATGCCGCGAAATCAGATTTCCTATCCCGTATGAGCCATGAATTACGCACCCCCATGAATGCCATCCTTGGTTTCGCACAGCTTCTTGAACTGGACGCGGATAAACTGGATAACACGCAACGTGAAAATGTGAAAGAAATCCTTGATGCGGGACGTCATCTCCTCACCCTTATTAATGAAGTTCTTGATCTCTCAAGAATAGAATCCGGCAAATTGGAAATTAATATGGAAGAGACCTCTCTAAGCGCTCTCTTGAAGCAATCTATCTCTCTGATAAATCCTGCCGCAGAAAAGAGAAATATACAAATTTTAACTGATGTAAACCCTACCTACGTTATACTTTCAGACCCCATACGCCTTAAGCAAATTTTTGTTAACTTATTATCAAATGCTGTGAAATATAATAACGATAATGGCCGAATAACCATATATACAGAAATCAGAGAGGGCGCGCGCCTCCGCCTCTATGTGGCGGACACAGGACAAGGATTAAGCCATGAAGACATAAGCAAGCTATTCACGTCATTCGAACGCTTAAATATCAAAAATAATGTTGAGGGCACGGGCATAGGCCTCGTGATTACCAAGAATTTAGTGGAAATTATGGGCGGGACGATTGGTGTTGAATCTCCCCCCGGTGAAGGCTGTAAATTTTGGGTAGAGTTTCCTCTATCTCGGTAGCTATAAAGGTATAAATATGAATAATAATTTAAATATTGACCCTAAAAAAGCAAATATTCTCGTAGTGGATGATGAAGCGGCCAATGTGAGACTTCTGGAAAAAATTTTTAACACACAAGGCTATCGCAATATAACGAGTACCGAGAACCCTACTCAGGCTGTCCAACTTTTTCGTGAGCGTCCCAGCGATATTATTTTACTGGACCTGAATATGCCAAAATTAGATGGTTACGGCGTCATGGATCAGCTGATTGAAGAAACCCATAACAAGCTGCCGCCTATATTAGTTTTAACCGCGCAGCATACCCAGAATGACCGGCAACGTGCCTTGGATAATGGCGCCCTTGACTATGTGACCAAGCCCTTCGATGCCAATGAGTTATTATCGCGCGTACGGAATCTTCTGGACGTGCATATGGCCCAGAAATATATGCGCCATCAAAATGAAATTCTGGAAAATAAAGTGCAGGAACGGACCAGGGACATCTATAATACACGCCTGCAAGTGGTGCGATGCCTTGGCCGTGCCGCCGAATATCGTGATGAAGAAACCGGCTTACATGTTATCCGCATGAGCAAAATAGCCAGCATCATGGCAAAGGCTGCCGGCATGAGCGACGAACAATGTGATTTGATGCTCAATGCGGCCTCCCTGCATGATATTGGCAAAATAGGCATCCCGGACAGTATCTTGCTTAAACCTGAAAAACTTGATGCGGCGGAATGGACTATCATGAAAACCCATACCACGATAGGCGCTGAAATTCTTTCAAAGGATGGATCCGAGCTGATGAAAATGGCCCATGATGTCGCGTTAACGCACCATGAAAAATGGAACGGAACAGGCTATCCCAATGGTCTTAAGGGCGAGAAAATACCCTTGGTCGGCCGCCTGACTGCCCTCGCAGATGTGTTTGATGCCCTGACCTCACAACGCCCCTACAAAGAAGAATGGACTGTCGAAAAATCCGTCGCCTTAATTCAAAGCGAAAGCGGACAACATTTTGATCCCGCACTTGTCACCTTATTTCACCAAAACTTGCCAGAGATCATTAAGATTAAGGAACAATATGTTGAATCTGAATGATAACTCATTTTCTGACCTAGATGCCTCTCTTCGAACGGAGATCCTCGCGGAACAGACTAAGCAATTTTACAAGTCCTTTACGACATCCTTAATCGCAACAATTATTAATGCGCCCATTCTGGTGGTGGTGTTATGGCCTGCCGTTGATCATAATATGTTGTTGATATGGCTTTCGGCCTTGATGACGCTTACCCTCTTTCGCGCCGCGACGGCCTTTCTCTATCAAAAAGGGCGCCCGCCGCCAGAGAGGGCTCATATGTGGTATAGGCGCTTTCTTGTTGGCACTTTACTGGCCTCACTGCTCTGGGGTTTTTCGGCAGCCGCGCTCTTTCCCGCACAAGATTATACGCGGCAAGTCTTTTTAGCCTTCGTGTTGGGCGGCATGGCCGCCGGCGCCGTAACGAGCTTAGCCTATATAAAATTACCTTTTTATGCTTTCTTATGCCTGACCTTACTCCCTTTAATTTTCCATTTTCTTTATGATGGCTCAGAGCTTGGAAACGTGATGGGCGTGATGTTGGGGTTGTATATGATCATGTTATCCATCGCAGCAAGCCGTACCCATAACACCCTCAAGCAGAATATATGGCTACAGATTAAAGCGCGAGAACGAGAAGCGCGCCTGCAAGAGAGTGAAAGTCGCTACCATACTTTGTTGGAAACCGCGACCGATGCCTTCTTCCTTTATGATATAGATGGCAGGTTGGTCGATGTTAACCTGCAGGCATGTAAAATGATGGGCTATGCCCGCGATGAAATGCTCAAGCTATCAATATTGGACATCAAGGTAGGCTCTAATATGGCGCATCAAACCAAGTTGGTCGCGCATTTAGAAGGCACGGAAAACATCCAGTATGAAAGTATTTACCGCCGCAAAAACGGGCGAACATTTCCCGTAGAGGTCAGTGCCGGATCCCTCAGGATGGACGGGGAAAAGTTTTTCTCTGCGCTTGTCCGCGATGCCACCACGCGCAAAAATAATGAAGCCATTTTACTGGCTGCTACGCGGGAAGCCGAACGCGCCAATGCCGCGAAATCAGAATTTTTATCCCGCATGAGCCATGAATTACGCACGCCCCTGAATGCCATCCTCGGCTTCGCACAGCTTCTTGAATTGGATTCTGGCCAACTTGACAAGACACAACAGGGAAATGTAATGGAAATTATTGGGGCGGGACATCATTTGCTTAATCTCATTAACGACGTCCTCGATATTTCAAAGGGTGAAACGGGAAAGCTGGAAGTCTCCCGTGAACCGGTTCTTCTTGATGACATCATGCAACATTGTCTCTCTCTGACCACCATAGCGGCTTCGGCTCGGGGCGTGAAACTTATAGATAATATCAGCAATAAAGGTTATATAGTATGTGGTGACGTCACGCGACTTAAACAAGTATTCGTTAATTTGCTGTCCAATGCGGTGAAATATAACAGGGAACAAGGCAGAATCACGATAAATGCAGAAATAAAGCGAGAGAAGCGCCTACATATAAATTTCATTGATACCGGCGAAGGCTTAAAGCCAGCGGAAATCAAAAAATTATTCGCTTCTTTTGAACGCTTAAATATTGCTCATAATGTAGAAGGTGCCGGTATTGGCCTTGTCATCACCAAATATTTAGTACAGCTTATGGGTGGGGAAATCGGCGTTGAGAGCACGCTCGGGAAAGGATCTAATTTTTGGATAGAGCTTGATCTATTAAAATAAAAATAAGAGGTGATTTCTTTGAGTGATCTTAAATATCAACTAAATATCGACCCAAAACAGGCCTGCATCCTTATCGTAGATGATGAAGCGACCAATGTAGTGCTTCTTGAAAAAATCCTTGCGGTGAAGGGCTACAGCAATGTGATCAGCACCCAGAATCCAGCACAGGTCATATCCCTCTACCGTGACCACAATTGCGATGTTATTCTCCTCGATTTGGATATGCCCATATTGGATGGTTTTGGCGTGATGGATCAGCTTAATCTTGAAACAGATCATAGCCCGCCGCCTATTCTGGTCTTAACGGCGCAACATTCGCAAAGTTATCGTCAACGCGCCCTTGACAGTGGCGCTCTCGATTATGTAACAAAACCCTTTAATGCGAATGAGTTGTTATCCCGCGTTCGCAATCTGTTAGCCGTACAGATGGCACATAAATATATGCTCTACCAAAATGAATTTCTAGAGATGAGAGTTCAGGAACGCACCAGAGAACTGAATATCGCCAAAGAAGCCGCCGAATATGCTAATCATTCCAAAACGACCTTTTTGGCCAATATGAGCCATGAACTCCGTACGCCGCTCAACGGGATAATCGGTTTCTCTCAAATTATGAAAGACCAATTATTTGGGGAATTAGGCAACGAACAATATGTCGAATATATCGGTGATATCTATAGCGCAGGGGAACATCTCTTGCGCGTGATAAATGATATTCTCGACATATCTCGCCTTGAAATCGGAGAGATTGAATTCAATACAAGCCGAACAGACTTGATTGAAATTCTTCAGACATGTATGCGTATGGTGGCCGATCAGGCGGACGCCAAGGGCATCACCATATCCATTAAGGCTTCGCCCGATATACCTGATATTATGGCAGACCAAACCCGCATGAAACAAATCATACTCAACCTCCTTTGGAATAGTGTAAAATTTACGCCAAGCGGATCTATTACCATATCGGCGGATGCCAAGGAGGATGGTTTGCGGATCAGCGTCAAAGATACCGGCGTTGGTATTCCCGAAGAAGATATTAACTTGGTCTTAGAGCCCTTTGGTCAATCGAGAAAGGGGGCAATGGTCGCCCATGAAGGGGTCGGCCTTGGGTTGCATCTGGTAAAATCCTTCACGGAATTGCACGGCGGGACATTAGTCCTTGCAAGCGAGGTTGATATCGGAACAACGGTCAGCCTGCACTTCCCCCCGTCTCTCTTCTGCATCAAGGAAGACCCGGAATAAATTTAAGATTTATTTGGCTAAAGACGTGCCGATGGCCCCAAGGTCTGAAAAAGCTTCGTCCAGGCGGGCAACAAAGCCCAATTCCGCCGCACGGAGCAATTTACGCGGATCATATTGTTTTTTATAGGGCGTGCCGTCCTCTGGATCGATCTGATATTTAAAGGCCCTCGCATGGTCATCCACATACTTAGCAGCCGCTTCGGAGAAAGCAAATTGCGTATCCGTATCAATATTCATTTTGAAGACACCATAGGTCAGGGCTTCTGAAATTTTTGCTTTTTCAGAGCCAGAACCCCCGTGAAAAACCAGGTTCAAAGGGTTGTTTTTCGTATGATGGGTTTCCGTCACCAAGGCCTGACTATTGCGTAAGATTTCAGGACGTAACTGCACATTGCCAGGCTTATATACCCCATGAACGTTACCAAATGACGCCGCGACAGAAAAATGCCCAATGGGCGACAATAACTCATAGGCTTTAAGCACGTCTTCTGGCTGCGTATAGAGCCGAGAATTATCAGCATTCTCATCAATTTCATGGCCAACGCCATCTTCCTCACCGCCCGTGATGCCCAACTCAATTTCCAAGCTCATATCAAGATCAGCCATACGCTTAAGAACGCGGGCGCATTCACTCAGGTTATCATCAATAGCTTCTTCCGAGAGATCAAGCATATGAGAGGTATAAAGCGGACGGCCATGGGCCTTATAATGGGCCTCGGAATGATCAATCAAGGCATCAACCCAAGGCACAAGCTTGCGGTTGGCATGATCCGTATGCAACACAACACAGATCCCATAATGTTGTGCGAGAAGATGCACATGCTGCGCCGCAGAAACCGCCCCGAGAACTTTTGCCTGAAAACTATCGTCCAGACCCTGGCCCCCATAGAATTGTGCCCCGCCGTTGGAAAATTGTATGATCACATCGCTGTTATTCTTTGCGGCCGCTTCCATCACTGCATTGACGGAATTTGTCCCGACACAATTCACCGCCGGCAAGGCGTAACCGCCGTCTTTGCAGGCCGTAACAAGTTCGTTATAGTCTTCGCCGCTCACGACGCCAGCCTTTAAAGCCATCAGATTAGTCCTTGATTTTTATATGTGACATAAAATTATCTCATTATATAAACTGTATCGTCTATCGCAAGCATTATACCATAAAAAAAGCAGCCCGTCTGAGCTGCTTTTTGAAATGACATGTCGCGCGGTACCTTTAAACCGTTGCGGGGTCTTCCGTGATGACTTCAATCTCTGGCCCACTGGTTTGGCCCTTGGCATCTTCATCACGATCAACCAATTCGATCACCGCTACCGGCGCCGCATCCCCATGACGGTAGCCCGCCTTAAGAATACGGATATAGCCGCCTTGCCGTTCCTTATAACGCGGGGCCAAGGTATCAAATAATTTTGAAAGAACATCCGTTTCCTTTTCATCACGCACAATATCTTTGGCGATAAAAGGCAACTTGGATGCGGCCTGACGGCGGGCATGAAGGGAGCCACGCTTGCCCAAAGTGATCAAACGCTCAACAATCGGGCGCAGCTCTTTGGCTTTGGGCAAAGTTGTTACAATTTGCTCATGCTTTAAAAGGGCATGGGCCATATTCGCAAACATCGCTTTACGATGTGAACTTGTTTTATTCAGCTTACGCCCAGCTCTACGATGGCGCATATCTCTCACTCCTTGAGGGGGTATCCAACAAAGGGACCCTACCCAAATTAAAATCCAAAATTAAAATTCTTGTTCCATTTTCTTGACAAGTTCGTCAATATTTTCAGGCGGCCATCCGGGATTATCCATCCCAAGACGTAAGCCCATGGTCGAAAGAACCTCTTTAATCTCATTCAATGACTTACGGCCAAAGTTCGGTGTGCGAAGCATTTCCGCCTCTGTCTTGCGAACAAGATCACCGATATAAACAATATTGTCATTTTTCAGGCAATTAGCCGACCGAACAGAAAGTTCAAGCTCATCAACGCGGCGCAAGAGATTGCGGTTGAAATCTGGCTCGTCTGATTCTTTTTCAGCGGCGGCATCTTCTGGTTCATCAAAGTTAATGAATGTTTGAAGCTGATCCTGCAAAATACGCGAAGAGAAGGCCAAAGCATCCTCTGGCGTAATGGTGCCATCTGTTTCAATATTCATGATAAGCTTATCATAATCCAGAATTTGTCCCTCACGGGTATTCTCAACACGGTAGCTGACTTTGCTCACCGGACTGAAAAGACTATCAATGGGGATAAGGCCGATCGGCGCATCATCTGGACGGTTATTCACCGCGGCGACATAGCCTTTACCTGTTTCAACAGTCAGTTCCATACGAAGCTCTGCCCCGTCATCTAACGTACAGATAACAAGGTTAGGGTTATGAATAGTCACATCAGTCACCTGACTGATTTGACCAGCCGTAACTTCCCCCGGCCCCGTTGCCTGAAGTGTCAGACGTTTTTTGTCAACGCCGTCCATCTCCACAGCCATTTTCTTGATATTCAGGATGACGTCCGTCACATCTTCACGTACGCCAGGAATAGAAGAAAATTCATGCAGAACATTATCAATATGAATAGACGTAACAGCCGCACCTTGAAGTGATGACAATAAAACCCGGCGCAATGAATTGCCCAGAGTCATGCCATAACCACGTTCCAGTGGTTCTGCGACGATAGTTACCTTCCTGCGCTCATCACCAACTTGTTTGATGTCGAGTGTGGATGGCTTTATTAATTCCTGCCAATTCTTCTGGATCACTGTTAAATCCTCGTAAGTTACTGGTCCAATTTGTCCCAATGGACAAATGCCATAAAATTCTGTTGCTATGACGTAATAACAACAGAAAAATTCAATCTCTTATACTCTACGACGTTTCGGTGCCCGACATCCATTATGTGGAATAGGGGTCACATCACGTATGGTCGTAATAACAAATCCAATCGCTTGCAAAGCACGCAGCGCGGATTCACGTCCAGAACCCGGCCCTTTTACTTCAACTTCAAGCGTTTTCATGCCATGCTCCTGAGCCTTTTTACCCGCATCTTCTGCGGCCATCTGCGCCGCATATGGCGTAGACTTACGGGAGCCTTTAAACCCCATTACACCAGCAGTCGACCAAGAAATAGCATTTCCTTGAGCATCTGTAATAGTGATAATGGTATTATTGAATGTGGAATTCACATGACAAACGCCATTGGTGATATTCTTGCGCTCTTTACGCTTCACTCTTTTTTCTTCAGCCATTATTTAATACCTTATTTTTTCTTGCCAGCGATCGCAACGGCTTTACCTTTACGCGTGCGGGCGTTGGTACTTGTCCGCTGCCCCCTTACAGGTAATTTTTTACGATGCCGCAAACCGCGATAAGACCCAAGGTCCATAAGGCGCTTAATATTCATTGCTGTATCACGACGAAGATCACCTTCCACCATACAATCACTATCGATTGTCTCGCGAATTCTAATCACCTCCGAATCACTTAATTGGTTCACCCGTGTTTCAGGTCTGATTCCAACTGTCTCACATATGTGTTTTGATATTGCAGGACCAATCCCATGGATATAGGTCAAAGCAATAACCACCCTCTTGCCAGTGGGTATATTCACGCCAGAAATACGCGCCACGATCGTTTCTCCCGATCTAAAAATTCAATAACTACAACTCTGCACGAAAAATCCGTGAAGTTGCGCGATTATATGTATTAAAACCCCTCAGTCAACCTTAGAGACAAAACTTTTCATAAGTTTTTTCCAAAAGATCTACAGGTTATCTAATACGTTGTTTATCTGGATGGTAACATCATCGATATTAGCCATGCCATCAATAGTCGTCAAAATCCCCTCTGCCTCATAAAAAGGAAGCAAAGGTGCCGTTTGTGCGTGATACGTTGCCAGTCTTGAAATAACCGTTTCACGATTATCATCAGACCGACGTTTGAAATTCGTAGAACCACAGCTATCACACACGCCAGCTATTTGTGGTTTTAGGTTAGTGTCATGATAACCTTTATTGCAGCCCGCACATGTATAGCGGCCCGTAATACGGTCAACAAGAGATTCGTCATTGACTTTCATTTCGATTACAGAATCGACCTTCAGTCCTTTATTTTTAAGCAACTGGCTCAAAGCTTCTGCTTGAGCCACCGTGCGCGGAAAACCATCAAGCAAAAATCCCTTTTTGCAATCATCTTCCTCTATGCGGTCTGCGATAATACCGACCACGACCTCGTCCGTGACTAATTTGCCGGACTCCATAAATGCTTTGGCTTTTAAGCCTACTTTTGTCTCTGCGGCAACAGCGGCTCTCAACATGTCCCCGGTGGACAACTGAACCAGGCCTTGGCTTTCCATAATTCTAAGGGCCTGCGTCCCTTTTCCCGCGCCCGGCGGTCCGAGTAAGACAACAATCATTTACGGCGTCTCCCTTTCCCTCTGATCTTAGATTTCTTCAGCAAGCCTTCATATTGATGGGCCATCAGATGGCTATGTATTTGCGCCACCGTATCCATCGTAACGCTCACCACAATCAAAAGAGATGTTCCGCCAAAGTAAAAGGGGATCGAATATTTGGCCCGAAGTATTTCGGGCAAGAGGCAAACAAGGGTCAAATATAAGGCCCCAACAACGGTCAAGCGTGTCAATACAAAATCAAGGTAATTGGCCGTATTCTTACCGGGGCGAATGCCAGGAATAAAACCGCCGTATTTCTTAAGATTATCCGCTGTTTCCTCTGGGTTAAACTGAATCGCCGTATAGAAGAAACAGAAAAATATAATACCCGCCGCATATAATGCCATATGAAGGGGTTGTCCAGGCCCAAGCAAAGTGGTCACCGTTGTCATCCATTCCGGGCCGCCTTCAGAGGCAAAACCTGCAACAGTCATTGGCATCAACAACAAGGAAGAGGCAAAAATTGGCGGAATAACGCCAGCCGTATTCAATTTCAGTGGCATATGGGACTGTTCGCCTTTTGACGCGCCCGTGGCGGTTTGCCGCTTGGGATATTGGATCAACAGCCGACGTTGTGCCCGTTCCATAAAGACAATAAAGCCAATCACGACCGCAACCATAACCATGAGGCCAACGATTACCAGCGGGCCGCCAAGCTGACCTTTTGAACTGAGTTCTAACGTGCCAACGATGGCCGGCGGCAATTGCGCCACGATACCGGAAAAGATAATGAGGGATATGCCGTTACCGACGCCGCGCGCGGTAATTTGCTCGCCCATCCACATCAAAAGCAAGGTGCCGCCCAAAAGCGTTATAACGGTGGTCGCAATGAAAAACATACCGCCGCCATCAATGGCAATGCCGCCAGATTGAAGGCTTGTCGCGATCGCATAACCTTGAACAATAGTCAGGACAACCGTACCATAGCGGGTATATTGGTTGATTTTCTGGCGGCCCGCTTCGCCTTCTTTTTTCAATTCCGCCATTTTCGGTGAAAAGGATGTCATCAACTGCATAATGATCGACGCAGAAATATACGGCATAATACCAAGCGCAAATACGCTCATCCGTTTAATGGCGCCGCCGTTAAACAAATCGATCATGCCCAAGACCCCATGCTGATTAGCTTCGAACATACGGGCAAGTTCAAGGGGATTTATGCCAGGGAGAGGCACATAAGTTCCCAAGCGATAGGCGACAAGGGCTAACAGGGTAAACCAGATGCGCTTCTTCAGCTCAGTGGCCTTGGAAAAGGCGCCGAAGTTCATATTTGCGGCTAATTGTTCAGCTGCTGATGCCATCTAATATATCCCTGTTCCCAATTATTTATTCAGCGGCTTCTGTAGAAGTCGCCTTCACACTTACGGTCACGGTTCCGCCAGCTTTTTCAACAGCCGCAATAGCCGCCGCAGACGCGCCAGACACTTCAATCGTGATTTTGGATTTCAACTCACCGCTGGCAAGCAGACGCACGCCGTCTTTCACGCCATTAACCAAACCGGCTTCTTTGAGAAGATCAATGGTAATGGTTTTTTTGGCATCGATTTTTTTGGCATCAATGGCGTCTTGCAGACCACCAAGGTTAACCGGAACAAAATTTTTCCGATTAATATTGTTGAATCCGCGCTTTGGAAGACGTTGATAAATCGGCATTTGCCCGCCCTCAAAGCCTTTAATGGCAACACCAGAACGGGATTTTTGGCCTTTTACGCCGCGTCCACCGGTTTTTCCGGTTCCAGAACCAATACCGCGGCCGATACGTTTGCGGTCTTTCGTTGCGCCTGGATTATTGGCAATTTCATTCAGTTTCATGGTTCTTAACCTTACAACCTGTACCCTAGATAATATTATATAGGGTGTGTTTAAACTTCTTCAACTTTGACCATATGACGAACCTTACGGATCATGCCACGAACTGATGGGGTATCCTCCAATTCGCGGCTACGGTGCATTTTATTCAGACCAAGGCCAACAAGCGTGGCCCGTTGATCTTGAGGACGGCGGATCGGGCTACCGGTCTGCGTTACCTTTAATGTCTTTTTGTTCGCCATTGATTTACTCCGTAGCTTCTGTTGCAACTTCTGGGGCAACTTCAGGGGTAACGTCTGGTGCCACCGCTTCACGTTCGCCTCGGCGGCTGACGATCTCACCAACTTTTTTGCTGCGTTTTGCGGCAATCATGCGGGGTGAAGACTGTTTCTTCAGGGCATCAAATGTGCCGCGAACCATGTTATAAGGATTGGATGATCCCAATGACTTGGTCACAACGTCCTGAACGCCCAAGGCTTCAAATACGGCACGCATCGGGCCACCAGCAATAATGCCGGTACCTGTTTGTGCAGATCGAATAACAACTTTACCCGCGCCGTGGCGGCCTTCGATGTCATGATGCAATGTTCTGCCTTCACGCAGCGGAATGCGAACCATATTTTTCTTCGCTTCTTCGGTTGCTTTGCGGATCGCCTCGGGAACTTCCCGTGCTTTACCTTTGCCAAAACCAACCTGGCCTTTACCATCACCAACAACGACCAAGGCTGCGAAACCGAAACGACGGCCCCCTTTGACCACTTTGGCGACGCGGTTGATATGAACTAATTTTTCAATTAATTCGCTTTCAGGCTGACGGTTTTCTTTTTCATACCGTGCCATATTGTCTTCCTTTCTTAAGCCCTTAAGGCATACACTCTTAGAAATTCAAACCAGCGGCGCGTGCGGCATCGGCCAGGGCTTTGACGCGGCCATGGAAAAGAAATCCACCCCGATCAAATACCACGGTATCAACGCCCGCACGCTTGGCACGGTCTGCAATTAATTTTCCCACTTCACTTGCGGCCTGAGCATTGCTGCCAATTTTCAGGTCTTTGCGCAAGCTGACATCCAAGGTGGATGCCTCAGCAACAGTCACGCCATTCGCATCGTCAATAACCTGTGCATAAATATGCTGGTTAGTGCGGTGCACGGAAAGGCGAGCCCGTCCTGCTGCCACCTTACGGATACTAGTACGTACCCGCTGACGGCGACGATTGAATAATTTTTGTCCACTAAGCATAACGACCACCTATTATTTTTTCTTGCCTTCTTTACGGAAGACATATTCATCGGAGTATTTAACACCTTTGCCTTTATAAGGCTCCGGTTTACGCCATTCACGAATTTCTGCGGCAACTTGGCCAACTTTTTGCTTGTTGATACCAGAAATGATGATTGTTGTCTGATCCGGACATTGGACTGTTATGCCCTCTGGTATCGGATAAAGAACATCATGACTGAACCCAAGCTGAAGCTTGACTTCCTGACCTTGCACTGAGGCGCGATAACCAACGCCAACCAAAAGTAGTGTCTTGGAAAAGCCATTTGACACACCTTCAATCAGGTTCGCGACCAACGTACGCTGCATTCCCCACATAGAGCGGGCGCGCTTTGTTTCACCAACAGGGCTTATTGAAATTATATTATTTTCCAGCTTTACATCAACATCGCTGATGAACGTCATGGAAAGCTCGCCCTTCGGGCCCTTAACCGTAATATCGCTACCACTCAGCTTTGCGTCAACACCTTGCGGCACAGCAACCGGTTTTTTACCAATTCTAGACATAGATACTATCCTTAGAATACTGTGCAGATGATCTCACCGCCAACATTCTGAGCGCGAGCTTCAGAATCGGAGAGAACACCTTTGGGGGTTGAAACAATAGAAATACCAAGGCCATTCCTGATCCGTGGCAAGTCAGCCACAGAAGAATAAACCCGAAGGCCCGGCCGTGAGACACGCTTAATTTCGCGAATAACTGGGCCGCCTTCATGATATTTCAACTCTATATTAATCTGTGGCTTGCCGCCATCGTCGTCAGAACGCGCATAACCACGGATAAAGCCTTCACGGGTCAATACGTCAAGAACGCGTTGACGCATGTTCGACGCGGGCGAACTAACAGTTTCTTTATTAACACGCTGTCCATTACGTATACGTGTCAGCATATCTGCTAGAGGATCACTCATAGACATAGGTCAGTCCTCCTTACCAGCTCGATTTCGTAACACCGGGAAGATAGCCACTCGAGGCTAAATCACGGAGCGAAATACGAGACATTTTAAATTTACGATAGTAACCACGAGGGCGACCGGTGACCTGACAACGATTACGAAGCCGCGTTGCCGCGCTGTTACGTGGCAATTTAGCCAATTGCAGCCGCGCCATGAATTGATCCTCTGGAGAGAGTTTTTCATCCACAGCAGCTTTTTTCAATGCCGCACGTTTCTCAGCATATTTTGCGACAAGACGTTCGCGTTTCATGTTTTTTTCTATAGCACTTGTTTTAGCCATATCAAATTTCCTTGCCTATTCTATTTATGAAATGGCATCTGAAAGCCGGTCAGAAGCGATCTTGCTTCGTCATCGGTTTTCGCAGATGTACAAATGATGATGTCCATTCCCCGTGTATCGTCTACGTCATCGTAAGCGATTTCAGGAAATACCAACTGTTCTTTCAGCCCAAGGGCATAATTGCCCCGACCATCAAAACTTGTCGGCTTGACACCGCGAAAGTCACGAACGCGCGGCAAGGCAATCTGTATCAGGCGATCCAGAAAGTCATACATCCGGTTCCCGCGTAATGTTACCTTGCAGCCAATAGCCATTTCTTCACGAAGCTTAAATGTCGCAATGGACTTTTTTGCTTTGGTGGTAATAGGTTTCTGACCAGAAATTTTGGCCATTTCCTCAACAGCTTTTTTAATCTTCTTGCTGTCGCCTACCGCTTCACCAACACCCATGTTGATCACAATTTTCTCGAGCTTAGGAATTTCCATCACATTGGCAAAAGAAAATTCTTTTTGCAATTTGGCGCGAACTTCATTTTCATAAACTTCCCGCAACCGAGGCGTATATTTAGTCATTAGATTGCCTCTCCTGATGCTTTAGAAATACGGACTTTAGTCCCATCTTCTTCAATTTTATAACCCGCTCTTGTGGCCGAGCCTGTTTTCGGGTCGATCAAGGCTAAGTTAGAAATATGAATGGATGCTTCCTTCGTCTTAATACCGCCTTCTTCTGTCTGAGTCTGGCGGGTATGACGTTTGACCAAATTGACGCCTTGAACAATAGCGCGAGAATCTGACGGAATCATCTTAATGATCTCGCCCTTCTTGCCCTTATCCTTACCCGTAAGGACAATGACTTCATCACCCTTTTTGATTTTAAATTTTGCAGTAGCCATTATAGCACCTCCGGTGCAAGAGAAATAATTTTCATATGGTTAGCTGCACGTAGCTCACGTACGACAGGGCCAAAGATACGCGTTCCGATAGGCTCGTTCTGCTTATTGATTAAAACAGCAGCATTGCCGTCAAACCGAATAGCCGTCCCATCGGAGCGTTGAATATCTTTTTTCGTGCGTACGATAACGGCACGATGCACCTGACCTTTTTTTACTTTGCCGCGCGGAATTGCTTCCTTAATACTCACGACAATGACATCGCCAACTCCGGCGACTTTGCGCTTAGAGCCACCGAGGACCTTGATGCACTGAACACGGCGAGCGCCTGAGTTATCGGCAACGTCAAGATTGGTTTGCATTTGAATCATTGGTTTATTCCAACTTTGTTACACTAATAATAAAAACACTTGTTTAAGCGTTTTCGACAATTTTCCAAGTCTTATTTTTGGAAATCGGACGACATTCTTCAATACGAACAATATCCCCCACTTTACTTGCATTGCTTTCGTCATGGGCATGATACTTCTTAGAACGGCGCACAACTTTATGAAGCAACGGATGTTTAAATCGACGTTCGACCAGAACAACAATAGTTTTGTCATTTTGATCGCTGACGACTTCACCTTGCAATATACGTTTAGGCATTTGATACCCCTTTTTCTGACTGAGTTAACTGGGTACGAATGCGGGCGATATCCCGGCGCACAACACGTACGCGCGCGGTATTTTCCAACTGCGCTGTCGCTCTCTGAAAACGCAGATTGAACTGCTCTTTTTTCAGATCCAGAAGTATGCCTTTAAGTTCATCAACTGACTTACCGCTAATTTCTGATATTTTCATCTTATCTGTTTCCTATTCTTCGCCAAGACGCGTAACAAACCGCGTCGCGATGGGCAATTTGGCGGCAGCAAGCTCAAAGGCTTCACGGGCCAAATCCAGCGGGACGCCTTCCATTTCAAACATAATACGGCCCGGTTTAACGCGGCATGCCCAAAATTCAACAGATCCTTTACCTTTACCCATACGGACTTCAGCAGGTTTCTTTGAAACAGGCACATCAGGAAAAATACGAATCCACACTTTACCTTGACGTTTAATATGACGTGTCATGGCACGGCGCGCCGCCTCGATCTGACGTGCTGTTATTCTATCTGGTTCAACAGCTTTAAGGCCACATGATCCAAAGGTAAGCGATGTGCCGCCTTTGGCCAAACCATGAATGCGGCCCTTATGAGCTTTGCGGAATTTTGTTTTTTTCGGTTGAAGCATAATCTTTACCTTGCATTCCGAGGAGGTCTTGCAGGCCGGCCTTTACCACCAGCATTGCCACCAGAACTCTTCTGCTGTTCATTGATACGGTTATCACGGGCCATGGGATCATGTTCCATGATCTCGCCCTTAAAGATCCAGACCTTCACGCCAATAATACCATAAGGCGTTTTGGCTCTACTCTCGGCGTAATCAATGTCGGAACGAAGTGTATGTAGCGGAACGCGGCCCTCACGGTACCATTCCGTCCGGGCGATCTCGGCGCCGCCAAGACGACCAGCGGTATTGATACGAATGCCAAGTGCGCCAAGGCGCATGGCACTTTGCATAACACGTTTCATGGCGCGGCGGAAAGCCACACGACGTTCCAGCTGCTGCGATACATTGTCCGCCACTAACTGCGCGTCAATTTCTGGTTTGCGAATTTCGACAATATTCAAACTGACATCTAGCGCCCCTGTCATATCAGCAATAGATCGGCGCAATTTTTCAATATCTGCGCCTTTCTTACCAATAATAACGCCAGGACGTGCGGAATAGATCGTCACCCGGGCCTTTTTAGCCGGACGTTCAATCACGACCCTACTGACCGCAGCTTGCTTTAAGCTTTCCATAAGATGATCACGAATTTTGAGATCTTCATGAAGTAACTTCGAATATTCTTCCCCATTAGCGTACCAGCGACTATCCCAAGTACGATTGATCCCAAGGCGAAGACCGATTGGATTAACTTTTTGACCCATTATGCTTGCTCCTCAACCTCGCGGACCTTAATCCGGATCCGACTGAATGGTTTTAAAATTTTACCCGTACGTCCACGGGCACGTGGCCGGAATCGTTTCATAACAAGAGACTTACCAACGCTTGCTTCGACGACAACCAAACTGTCTACATCAAGACCGTGGTTATTTTCCGCATTGGCAATGGCTGACTCAAGAACTTTTTTAACGTCTCCGGAGATACGGCGTTTAGAGAAAGTAAGGTCTGCTAATGCTTTTCCAACTTTCTTGCCCCGAATGAGACCAGCCACAAGATTTAACTTTATGGGACTGATACGAATCATTTTGCATACGGCAATTGCTTCGTTGTCTGCTTCGCGACGTGGTGCTGATTTCTTACCCACGGTATCTACCTCTTCCTAGCTTTTTTGTCGGCACCGTGACCATAATAGGTACGGGTCGGTGCGAATTCACCAAGCTTATGACCAACCATATCTTCTGTTACATAAACAGGGATAAATTTATGGCCATTATGAACGTTAAATGTTTGTCCAACGAACTGTGGCAATATTGTTGACCGACGAGACCATGTCTTAATCGGCTGATTTTTGTCCGAATTTGTCATTGCTTCTGATTTCTTAAGCAAATGAAGATCGACGAACGGACCTTTCCATACTGAACGTGACATATATTCTAGCCCTTCTTACGTTCGTGACGTGACCGTACGATAAAACGATCTGTCGACTTGTTGCTACGTGTCCGTTTACCCTTGGTCGGCTTACCCCATGGCGTTACGGGATGACGACCACCAGATGTCCGGCCTTCCCCACCACCATGCGGATGGTCAACTGGGTTCATGGCAACACCACGAACCGAGGGACGTTTTCCGAGCCATCGCTTACGGCCCGCTTTAGCCAATTTGATGTTTTTGTGATCCGGATTGGACACCGCACCAATTGTTGCCATACAGGCGGAAGGAACATACCGTTGTTCCCCAGAGGACAAACGGATGAGAACCTGCGCGCGATCACGACCAACGATTTGAACGTAGCCCCCAGCAGAGCGGGCTATTTGACCACCCTTCTTAGGCTTCATTTCAACGTTATGCACGATGGAGCCAACGGGGATGCTATAAAGCGGCATCGCATTTCCCGGCTTCACATCAACTTTCTCGCCTGCGATAATTTTATCACCGACATTCAAGCGCTGCGGCGCAATGATATAGGCCTGCTCACCATCGGTATATTCAATCAAGGCAATGAAAGATGTCCGGTTCGGATCATATTCCAAATGCAGGACAGCCGCTTCCATATCCCATTTTTGACGTTTAAAGTCAATAATACGATAAGTTCGCTTATGCCCCCCCCCAATACGGCGGGCTGTGATACGTCCATTATTGTTACGTCCACCTGATTTCGTCAATCCTTCGGTGAGCGCCTTAAGCGGCTTACCTTTCCAAAGATCAGACCGATCAACCTGTACCAGACCACGTTGTCCGGGAGAGGTTGGGTTATATTTTTTTAACGCCATCTTCCTATACTCCCGTTGTCACGTCGATTGATTGACCTTCAGCCAAACGAACCATTGCTTTTTTATAATCGTTCCTGCGGCCCATAACGCCTTTAAAACGTTTTGTCTTACCTTTGACACGGAGGGTATTAACGTCTTCAACTTTAACGTCAAATAAACCTTCTACAGCAGCCTTGATTTGTGGCTTTGTTGCTGTCAAGGGCACCTTAAATATAACCTGGTTATATTCAGAAACCATTGTTGATTTTTCCGTGATCACAGGGCCAAGGATGACATCGTAATGTTTTATATTTGTCATTTAAGCCTCTCCATCAAGCCTTCTACTGCAGCCTTGGTTAACACCAACTTCTCCGCGCGCAAGATGTCATAGACATTCGCACCCTGAGTAGGCAATACATCAACATAGGGAATGTTGCCCGCAGCAAGTAGAAAGTTTTTATTTACCTCAGCACCGTCAATGAACAGTACTTTTGCCAGGCCTAACTTGGTGAGCATGACTTTCAAATCTTTTGTTTTGGCGTCTTTAAGGTCCATATTTTCAAGGACAATAAGATTGCCACTGGCAAGTTTTGAAGATAACGCTGTTTTAAGGCCAAGGCTTCTAATTTTCTTTGGTAAGCTGTGGGCATGAGACCGTACAACAGGCCCAAAAGCGCGCCCGCCACTACGGAATTGCCCTGCTTTACCAGAACCGTGACGCGCTGTACCGCCGCCTTTTTGCTTACCGATACGTTTGGTTGATCCGGTAATTTCAGCCCGTGTCAAAACTTTATGGGTTCCGGCCCGGCGCTTTGCCAGTTGCCAAACCACAACACGCTGAAGGATATCAGCCCGCTCTGGCAACGCGTAAATGCTCTCATCGAGATCGACATTTCCGGCTTTTTGCGCATCAAGTGTAATTACTTCAGCTTTCATGACTGATCCTCACTCTTTTCTGCAGCGACTTCTGCGGAAGCCTCCGCAGCAGCAACACGCACCGCACCTGGATAAGGCACATTGGCACAAGAAGCTGGTTTTTTTAGGGCGTCATTGATCAAAACCCAACCGTTTTTAGAACCAGGGATCGCGCCTTTCACAAGAACCAGCCCTTCTTCTAAATCCGTGCCAACAACCTCAAGATTAATGATGGTTTTCCGTTCATCACCATAGTGACCCGCCATCTTCTTGCCCTTGAAAACACGTCCTGGATCTTGACATTGACCTGTTGAACCATGGGAACGATGGGAGATAGATACCCCATGAGATGCCCTCAGGCCTCCAAAGTTCCAACGCTTCATAGCCCCGGCGAAACCTTTACCCTTTGACATACCGGTCACATCAACCATCTGTCCCGCAATAAAATGCTCAACCGTTATTTCAGCACCGACATCAATAAAGGCATCATCCGAAATGCGGAATTCCGCAAGTTTTGATTTTGGTTCAACATTCGCTTTGGCGAAATGACCCCGCATAGGCTGCGTTGTCCGTTTAACTTTGGCTTTACCCGCCCCAAGCTGGAGCGCGTTATAGCCATCTTTAGCGGTTGTTTTATGAGTAACAACCTGACAATTATCGACATGTAGCACGGTGACGGGAATATGCTTCCCACCCTCTGCGAAAACACGTGACATGCCAACTTTTTTAGCAATTAGTCCTGCACGCATCATCTTAACCCTGCAACTTAATTTCAACATCAACACCAGCAGCCAGGTCGAGCTTCATCAGCGCGTCCACAGTTTGCGGTGTTGGCTCAACGATATCCAAAAGACGCTTAAATGTACGCATTTCGAACTGCTCACGTGATTTCTTATTCACATGCGGCGACCGCAATACGGTGAATTTTTCAATCCGTGTTGGCAAAGGAATAGGGCCACGAACGCTCGCGCCTGATCTTTTTGCTGTATTGGCAATCTCGCCTGCGGCTTGATCTAAAACGCGATGATCAAATGCCTTTAAACGGATGCGAATATTTTGTGATTCCAACATAAAATTTACGCGAGCCTCTTAAGCCCGCGCTCCTATTCTTACTTATTCAATGATGTTTGCGACAACGCCGGCGCCAACAGTTCGGCCGCCTTCGCGGATCGCAAAACGGAGACCTTCGTCCATGGCAATCGGGTAAATCAGTTCCACATTAACCGCAACATTATCACCAGGCATAACCATTTCAACACCTTCATCCAACGTCACAACGCCCGTAACATCGGTCGTACGGAAGTAAAACTGCGGACGGTAATTGGTGAAAAACGGGGTATGACGTCCGCCCTCTTCCTTGGTCAGGATATAGGCTTCGGCTTTAAATTTCGTATGAGGTGTCGTCGTGCCAACATGACATAAAACCTGACCGCGCTCAACTTCTTCCCGCGCAACGCCCCGGATCAAAGCACCAATGTTATCACCAGCCTCGCCCCGGTCCAAAAGCCTGCGGAACATTTCAACGCCCGTCACAACCGTCTTCGTCGTCGCTTTAACGCCAACAATCTCAACTTCGTCGCCAACCTTAACAATACCACGCTCAATACGGCCCGTCACAACAGTACCCCGGCCTGAGATAGAGAAAACATCTTCAATCGGCATCAAAAACGCCCCGTCAATGGCCCGCTCTGGCTGAGGAATATACGCATCAACCGCCGCCATCAATTTAATGATACTCTCTTTACCAATGGCATCATCACGGCCCTCAAGGGCCGCCAAGGCAGAACCCGCAATGATCGGAATGTCATCACCTGGATATTCATATTCGGAAAGCAATTCCCGAATTTCCATCTCAACAAGCTCTAATAGCTCTTCATCATCAACCTGATCAACTTTGTTCAAATAAACAACAAGCGCAGGTACGCCGACCTGACGGGCAAGAAGGATATGCTCGCGAGTCTGTGGCATCGGCCCATCAGCCGCATTCACAACCAAAATCGCCCCATCCATCTGCGCCGCACCCGTGATCATATTCTTCACATAATCCGCATGGCCCGGGCAATCAACATGGGCATAATGCCGTGCTGGCGTTTCATATTCAACATGCGACGTTGAAATCGTAATACCGCGCTCCCGCTCTTCCGGTGCCTTATCGATATTCGCAAAGTCAACAAATGTCGCCCCGCCTGTTTCCGCAAGCACTTTCGTGATCGCAGCGGTCAAGGTCGTCTTACCGTGGTCAACATGGCCGATTGTCCCAATGTTACAATGCGGCTTATTACGTTCAAATTTTGCTTTAGCCAT